>Ga0160454_100158_pt1 | contig 78546 bp, 60 predicted proteins | sample HID1971M_E6MG_FD_108218 | JGI IMG/M metagenome (GOLD analysis project Ga0160454, IMG submission 108218) | Enriched millipede-associated microbial communities from UW Madison campus, WI, USA - HID1971M_E6 MG | ecosystem: Host-associated > Arthropoda: Insects > Digestive system > Unclassified ...
TACCGATAGTAGTCGGATACTTCGTCCAATCTGTCGTTGGTGATGCCGTAAGGAGCCAGTACTTTCAGCAGCGCCGCCTTATTGCTTTGCGCCTCCTCGGCGGTCGGACCGCCGCTGCTCAGTTCGGCTGGCGTTACGCCGCTGAACGCTTCGCGGAATACTTCGGTCGGAACCCCGAGGGCGGCAGCGATGAGAACGACGGGGCGACCATGATCTTGCGGGTCGGTCTCATAACCCCCCGACACAGTGACGGAAACGGTGCCGTCCTTGGTAGTAGTGACCGTAGTCAAGTTGCCGGAGGCCGGGGCGGCAGCTTGTCCGCCTGCGCCGGCTCCGGATTGTTTAGGCGGGCGAGGGTGATCTGGATTGCGCTGTCCGTCGTGTCCGCTAGGCGGCGGTGGCGCTTTACCGGTGCCCCCCGAAACGCACTCGTTCTGTCCGGAAGGAGCGGCCATCGTGTGATTGGAACGATCAAGCGCCGTCCCCCCACCGATAATTACCGCTGCCGCCAACGTAGCCGCCATCCATTTTGCCGTCTTCTTCATGTTCATCCTCTTCCTTTCATCGTAGGTTTGTTGTTGCTTGATCCCGATGTTACCCGGAGTTGGTGAAAATATAGTGAAAGCGCGAGCTCTATCGAATATACTTTTTTTAGTAGAGTGATTCGGAAAGAGGGGAACCGCCTTGAAAATATTGCTGGCGGAAGACGATGTCCGGTTAGGCGAGTTGACCGCGCACATGATCAGGAGGAAAGCCGGCTGCACGGTCGACTGGGTGACGACGGGCCGCGACGCTTACGAGTATGCGACCGCTTCCAGCTACGATGTAGTCGTCCTCGATTGGATGATGCCGGATGGGAATGGCCGCGACGCCTGCGCGAAGCTGCGCAAGCTCGGGTACGCCGGGGCGATTCTGATGCTGACGGCAAAGGATGCGCTGCAGGATCGCGTTGAAGGTCTCGATGCGGGGGCGGACGATTACTTAGTTAAGCCGTTTGAGATCGAGGAGTTGCTCGCGAGGCTGCGGGCATTGTCGCGCAGAACGTTCGTCCCCCTTCAAGAGGACGTTATCCGGATCGGCGATTTGGAGCTGCACAGAAACAACCAGATTGCCAAGATTGGCGGCGAAGAAATGAAATTGTCTCCCCGCGAGTTTCAAATCTTGGATTTGCTCGTACAGAATAAGGGGCTTACGTTGTCGCGGGAAGTGATATTGGACAAAGTATGGGGGCTCGACGCCGAGGTGAATTTGAAGACGATCGATGCGACCGTCAAATTAATTCGCAAGAAGCTCGGGTCGTCCTTTGCGCAGGAGCTCATCAGGAGCGTGAGAGGCGTTGGGTATCGAATTGAAGCCTAAATGGACAATCCAAAGGCGGACGGCGAACGGCGACCTGTTCGCCATGACGCGTAACAAGCTGACGCTTCAATACAGCGGCATGCTCATTTTATTTCTGAGCCTGTTCATTATCGGCGTGTATGCCCTGCTGTACGGGGTGATTTGGAGCGAGCAGCGATCCGCTCTGGGCGCAATCGCCGATAGCGAATTTCAAGCGCTGAAGCAATGGAGCGATCAAGGCGGCGATTCGACCCGTCCGCCCCCTCGCGACGTAGAGGATGCTTTCTCGATTAGCAACGATCAGTCGTTCTATTATTTGATCGGCGATGGCGGGCATGTCCAACTGGGCGGCGAAATTCAGTCTCAATTGCGCGAGCAAGTAATGCAGGCGATCTCGCAAGGACAATTCGTACGGGACGATTATACTCGAATGGCGATGCAGATCTTCAGCGGCTCGTCGGCCCGCGATGCGAAATTTTTGGTTACGGCCCGCGAATTGGCGTTTAACGGGGATCGGAGCAGCATGTTATACATCGGAAAAGAGGTTACGTTCCAACACAACTTGTTCCGCTGGCTGCTCATTCTGCTGGTCGGCATGGCGCTTTTGTTCTTTTTACTGGCTTTAGGGTTCAGTTATTGGATGTCTCGCAAAGCAATGGTCCCGATCGCTCGTTCTTACGCGAGACAGAAGGAGTTTGCAGCGGACGCTTCACATGAGCTAAGAACGCCGCTTAGCGTGCTTTTAACCTCGATTGAAGCGCTCCAACTGGAGCTGGAAGAAAGCGCCGCAGACCTCCCTCTCGCTCACAATCTCTTATCGGGAATGAAACAGGAAGTCGGATCGATTGCGAAACTAACGGGAGATTTACTGCAGCTTGCTCGTTCCGATTCCGGAGAGCTTGCTCTTAACCGATCGCCATTTCATGCCGGCTTGGCGGCAGCGAAGGCCGTCGATCGCCTTCGGCCGTTGGGGGATAGCAAGCGCATCGCCATCGAGCTGGATGCTCCGACTGACCTCGTTGTGGAGTGGGACGAAGAGAGATTCGCGCAGCTGCTTATTCTGCTTGTCGATAACGCCGTGAAATATTCGCCGGAGAATAGGACTGTGCAAGTCAAGCTCGCCGAAAGGACGGTAAAAGGGGAACGGATGTTGACCGTCGAGGTCAAGGACAACGGGATCGGCATCGCAGCCGAAGCGCTGCCCCGCATCTTCGACCGCTTCTATCGGCAGGATCGATCGAGGACGCGGCAATCCGGCGGACACGGCCTGGGGCTCGCGATCGCTCATAATATTGTGAACGCCGGCCGTGGTACGATCCATGCGGAAAGCGTCGTCGGCAAGGGCACTACATTTACAGTGCGCCTGCCGCTGTAAGGGCGGCTGCCTATATCGGTCAGCGTTGCAAGAGCGTTGTCCCGCAAGCCGACTGATGCCTAAATTGATAGTTGTTTTTCCCTCGTTTTTTGGCAATGTACATCGCTTCATCGGCGAGTTTGATCAAATCTTGCACATCCTGGCCTTGATCGGGATACAGACTGATTCCTATGCTGCATGAGATTTCGATGCTGCAATCGTTGATTCGGTAGGGTTTAGATATCGTTGTAAGGAGTGCTTCCGCCAGACTCGCCGCCTCCCGTTCGGTATGGATTTCAGTAAATAGTATAAATTCGTCGCCGCCAAATCGGGCAATGTTATCGCTGCTGTCGGCTTGCGTGAATTTGATTCTTCCGGCAAACTCCTGCAGCAGTTGATCGCCGACAAGATGCCCGTATGAATCGTTCACCCCTTTAAATCCATCCACATCCAAAAACATAACGGCAATTCTGGACTGGTTTTGCTTTGCTTCTTCGAAAGCCTGGATCAATCGGTTATGAAAGAATTCGCGGTTCGGCAAAGCCGTAAGCGAATCGTAATAAGCGCGATAACGCATTTTTTCTTCATTTAATTTCCGCTCGGTAATATCCTCCATGATTGCGGCGTAGCATTCCAACTGTCCGTTGTCACTATAAATGGAATAAACCCGCATATTGAGCACATGAATGAGTCCGCTCCTATGCTTGTTTCGTATTTCTCCTTGCCAATATCCGCAGTCTATTAATTTCTCCCAGACTTCATTAAGGAAACCGGGGCTGAACTGTTCCGACAGGAGCAGCGACAAATTTCTACCCTGGGCTTCCTCTTCTCTATATCCGGTTAAACGAGTAAATGCCAAATTGGTGGTCATAATATTGCCGTTTAAATCGGTTACAATAACCCCTTCGTTCATGCACTTAATAATTTTAGCGGAAAGCTGCAGCCTCTTGTCCGATTCTTTTGGCGTTATTTCCAGAATTGTCGCTAGCCTCGTATGAACTGCCGCTTTGAAGACCAGAACTTGCGTCAAGACTTTCCATTTGTAAAAGAAAACGGCGAATAACGAAACAGAGACGAGCAAACTTGCGGCTAGCCAGAAAATGACGATCATATACGGTGAATGGTACGAAACAAGATGGGGCATCATTTTGTAAATAATCTTGGGATTAGAAGTTTCAATCATGATTATGTGAACCACATCGTTTCTTCATTTTTGAATAGCTCAAAAAAATACTCCGGAATTACTAGTTAATGGTTCTATTTGCCTACTCGATTGCTTGGTTGTTCTGGATTGTTGGGGTTTATTCTGCTGTTCGAGTCGTATTCCAGCTTCTCAATCCCAGTCGAATAGGAAGAAAGACTTAGTCAGACTGTCACAATATGTAGTCTTGTGGAAGATTATACCCCAAAGTATTTAAAGCTACAATTAGATAAACTGATTGTAGTTTAAAGACTCTCCAACCTTCAAAGTGGGTAAACTACACTTTATTTGGAGAGAGGTTGTGAGGTTTGAGAATGGGGACGTTAGCGGCGTTAATCGGAGCAAAAATACGTTTGCATCGTTTGGCACGTAACATGACGCTGGATCAGCTTGGGGAAACCATTGGGATGGCTGGCACATACCTCGCTCAAATCGAGCGCGGCGAGAAAAATGTCAAGTTAAGCACAATCGAAAAAGTGGCCACCGGTTTGCATATGACTGTTTACGATTTATTTGATGAGAAGGAGGGGAGCTTGCAAGAAAAGAAATGGGTATGGGCAAGCGTCCTTCTCCTGCTGCAGCATGATGAAGTCAAGCATCGTCAAGCTTATCGCATATTAAAGGCTTTGCTTATTGAGGATGAAGCCTAATAATGAGGTAATTTCAGGGAGCGGCCGGTTCACGGTTGCTCCTTTTTGCTTGCTCAGCCCGGTCCTGCGATCGTTGGGCACATCGTTCGAATAATATTCCAACTACATTTTTCGACAAATGAATTGACAAACGATCGTATCATGATAATATAATGTTATAACAGGTTAGAGGTTGACCTTTTCGCGAAAGGGGAGCTTATCGTGATCGATAAGAGCAATCCGCTGTCATTATACCATCAACTTAAGCAAATTATCTCCAACAAAATTCAGGAAGGCGAATGGAAGGTTGGGGACAAGCTGCCTTCCGAAGCCGAGCTATGCGATCTCTATCAGGTTAGCCGCATAACGGCAAGACGTGCGTTATCCGAGCTTGAACACGAGGGCATGATCGAGAAGAAGACGGGCAAGGGCACTTTCGTCCGCTTTTCCGGCATTAACCAGGAACTGAACCGGTTCTACAGCTTTACGAACGAAGTTAAGCTGCGGGGGTATACGCCTTCCTCCAAGCAATTATCTCTTGAAAGGGTTTTCCCCGACAACGAAGTTCGGCATGCCTTGACCTTGCCCGAGGGCGAGCAGGTTTACTTGATCAAGCGGCTTCGGATGGCCGACAACGAAGCGATCGTCATCGACCGCTCTTACTTGCCGTGCCGGCTGTTTCCCGGATTGGATCAATACGATTTCGGGCAGCGTTCCTTGTACGAGACGCTGAGCGAAGTCTATAACGTAGCCGCCAACATGGCCGAAGAGACGATCGACGCCGTATTGATCAGCAAGGAAGAGGCGGATTTACTCGATATTAAGAAAAGCTCTCCGTGTCTGTTAATTAAGCGGATTGCTTATTTCGGCACGCTTCCGGTGGAGTTCAACTATCGGATCGTCAACCGCGATAAGTATAAATATAAAATCCAGTTGAAGTAACGCATGTAGATTCGAACTAGGGGGGATGTACGCTCTACAAGCTCTGTTTTCAAAGGGGCGGAGCACGGTTTTAAAAGTTTGAAAAATCAGAATATTATGAAAATTGGAGGCGAAAAGTATGCGTAAAATGGTCTTTTTACTGCTTATCGTGGCAATGACGGCATTGACAGCTTGTTCAAGCACAAATGAAAGCGGAAACAATACGGGGGCCAAAGGAAGTCCGTCTGCCGAAACCGGCGGCGAAGCCGCAAACAAGAAGCTGAAAATCGGTTTTACGGTCGCCAATCTGGCGAATACGTATTTCGTCGACTTGTCGGAAGGCGTGAAGGCAAGGGCGCAAGAGCTCGGCTACGACGTCACCGTTCATGACGGCAAAGGCGACGCGGTGCAGCAAGTCAACGCGATCGAGAACTTCATTACCCAGAAGCTGGACGTCATCGTGATCAGCCCGGTTGACGACAAAGCTTTGGAGCCGGTAGTCAAGAAAGCCAAAGAAGCCGGCATCACCGTCGTCAGCTCCAACCAGAACGTAGCCGGCTCCGACGCTTTCCTTACCGTGCCGGAATACGAATACGGGATGGCGATCGGCGAACAGGCGGGACAATGGATTGCCGACAAGCTGGGCGGTACGGCGGAAGTCGCCATTATCGATTACCCCGAACTGAAAGTCATCATCGAACGGGCCAACGGAATCAAGGACGGCATTCTGAAGCATGCGCCGGATGCCAAAATCGTGGCCAATCAGTCGGCGAACACGGTTGAGAAAGGAATGCGGGCGATGGAAACGATTCTCCAGGCTCACCCGAACGTCAAAGTCGTCGCGGCCGTTAACGATGCCGGCGCGCTCGGCGTCTACGAAGTCGTGAAAGCGGCTAAGAAGGATACGCCGGACTTCTTTATCGGCGGATTGGACGCAACGCAGGAAGCGCTGAAGAAGATCAAGGAAGACGGCATTTACCGCGCGACTATCGACATCGCTCCGGTCGGAATGGGGCGGCAAATTGTAGATACGGCGGTGAAAGTCATCGCGGAAGGCCCGATTGCCGAACCGATCGCGGTGAATATGATTCCCGTAACGCTTAGCAACGTGGACGAATTTATCCAGTAACAGATGCGATTCCATCCGCAGACCTTTCTCCATGGGTACACCGCAGCAATTACGGGAGAAGGTCTGTGGAAGATAAAGGAGGCCGGCCGCGATGGGCGAACCCCTATTGGCTCTTCGGGACATCAGCAAATATTACCCTGGCGTTAAGGCGCTGGACGGCGTTTCAATCGATTTTCGGCCAGGAGAGGTGCATTCGATCGTAGGCGAGAACGGCGCGGGCAAATCGACGCTGATCAAGACGATCACCGGCGCCATCGAGCCGACGTCGGGCAGCATTAGGTACAATGGCGTTGAGATGAGCGGTATGAACCCGATCTATGCGTTAAAGGAAGGGATCAGCGCGATCTATCAGGAGTTCAACCTGATTCCGAGTCTGACGGTAGCTGAAAATATTTTTTACGGCAGGGAGCTTGGCGGCAGATTCATGATCGATAGACGCGAGATGAATGCCCGGTCGTCGCAAATTTTAAGTCAGCTCGGCGTGAACGTGCGGCCCCAGAGCTTGGTTAAAGATTTGAGCGTCGGTTTCCAGCAAATCGTAGAAATTGCCAAAGCGATATCCGGCAATGCCAAAGTGTTGATTATGGATGAGCCTACGGCCCCGCTGACGAGCAGCGAAGTCGAGAAGCTGTACGAAATCGTCGACAAGCTGAAGCGGCAGGGAATGACGATTATTTATATCTCTCACAAATTCGAGGAAATCTTCCGCCTCTCCGACCGGATTACAGTCATGAGAGACGGCAAATATATTCGAACGCTGCAGCGCGAAGACACGAACAGATCCGAATTGGTCAGCCTGATGGTCGGACGGGCGTTGGGACAGCATTATCCGCCCAAAGCTTCCCGGACGGGAGCTGCGGTGCTGGAGGTCAAAGGTCTCTCCAATCCCCAGGTCAACGACATCTCTTTCACGCTGAAGGAAGGAGAGATATTGGGAATCGCCGGCCTGGTCGGCGCCGGGAGGACGGAGCTGGTACGCGCCATATTCGGCGTCGATCCGATATCTGCAGGCGAGCTGCTGATCAGGGGGAAACGCGTCAAGATTCGTCATCCGATGGACGCCATCGGCTATAAGATGGGACTCATTCCGGAGGACAGAAAGCAGCATGGCGCGCTGTTGAACATGGACGTGAAATTTAACATCTCGTACGCTTCGCTTGATAAAATCGCTTCCTTCGGTTTTCTGCACAAGAAGAAAGAGAAAAATCTGGCCACGGATTATATCGCGGCTCTGGCCATCAAGACGCCCGGGGAGCTGCAGGCGGTCAAAAACTTGAGCGGCGGCAACCAGCAGAAGGTCGTTCTGGCCAAATGGCTGGCGACCCAGTGCGATATTCTGATCTTCGACGAGCCTACGCGCGGCATTGACGTTGGGGCGAAGCAGGAAATCTACGCCTTGATGCGAAATCTGGTCGGCGAGAATAAGTCGATTATTATGATTTCGTCCGAAATGCCGGAGCTGATCGGGATGTCCGACCGGGTGCTGGTCATGAAGGAAGGATCGCTAACGGGCGAAGTTGCAGGCGATGAAATGACGCAGGAACGCATTCTGACGATGGCTACGGAATAACGGCCGTCGTTCTTATCCCAAATGTAGAGCGGAGGTCAACCTGTGCCGATCAGAGCCATACTCGTAAAATACGGAATTTACATTGTGCTGCTGCTTCTCGTCTTCTTTTTCTCGGTCGCCTCGGATGCTTTTTTGTCCGTAGATAACCTGCTGAACATTTTAAGACAAGTATCGATAGTCGGAATTGTGGCCGTAGGTATGACGTTCGTGATTTTGACAGCGGGCATCGACTTGTCCATCGGTTCGATCATCGGCGTTTCCGCGGTATTGGCCGCGAAGCTGATGCTGTTCGGCGTCCACCCGGCGCTGGCGTTCGTGCTGACGCTCGTTGCCGGTATCGTGATCGGTCTCGTCAACACGTATTTTATTCATGAGATTCAAATTCCGGCGCTAATCGTGACGCTGGCGACTTTAACGGCGCTAAGAGGGATCGCCTACATCATTACCGGAGGGTTGCCCGTATACGGCTTGCCCGAAGGCTACTCTTTCATCGGACAAGGTTACGTGATGGGGATTCCCGTTCCCGTCATCCTGATGCTTGCCTGCTTCGCGGTCGGTTACTTCGTGCTGGAGAAGACGCGGTTCGGCAGGTACGTCTACGGAGTCGGCAGCAATGAGGAAGCTTCCCGCCTGTCCGGGGTTAACGTTCGCAAAATCAAATATATCGCCTATTGTCTGAGCGGCTTCCTAAGCGCGCTTGCCGGACTGGTGCTGCTCTCCCGGGTAAACAGCGGCCAGCCTACGGCGGGAACCGGTTATGAGCTAGATGTGATTATCGGCGTCGTATTGGGCGGCGTCAGCATGAACGGGGGCGAAGGCCGCATTAGCGGCGTCATTACCGGCATTCTGATTATGGGCGTGCTCACGAACGGCATGATTCTGCTTAACATCAGCGAATATTACCAGCTTGTCGTCAAAGGAGCCGTGCTGCTGTTGGCCGTAAGTCTGGATTACGTATCGAAAAAACGGAGGGTTAAAGTTGCGCATACATGAACTTAAACGAGGATTATTCGTATCTTGTCAGGCACAGCCGGACGAGCCGCTGTTCGGATCGGAATATATGGCCAGAATGGCGGTGGCGGCGGAGATGGGCGGAGCGGTAGGCGTACGCGTCAACACGATTCCGGACATCGTAGCAGTCAAGCAAGCGGTCGCGATTCCGGTCATCGGCATCATCAAGCAGGAGTACCCGGATTGCTATCCCTATATTACGCCGACAATGAAGGAAGTCAGAGAGGTTGCCGCAACGGGAGCCGAGATCGTGGCGATCGACGCGAGCAAGCTGACCAAGCCGGACGGCAAAACGACGGAGCAGTTCATTCACGATATCAAAAGCGAGCTGGACATTCTGGTTATGGCGGACGTGTCTACGCTTGAAGAAGGCATCGCGGCCTGGAAAGCCGGCGCGGATCTGATTTCATCGACGCTGTGCGGGTATACGCCCTACACGCGCAAGGAATCGAACGTGCCGATCGAGCTGCAGGAGCCCAATCTGGAAATTATCGCGGCGCTGGCCGATAAGATCGCAGCTCCAATTGTCGCGGAAGGCCGTTTTTGGGACTATCGCAATGCGGTTAAAGCGCTCGAGAATGGCGCCCATTCCGTGGTTATCGGGGCCGGCATTACGAGACCGCAGATCATTACTTTGAAAAACGTGACGCAGATCAACGCGTATTTGCAGACGGTATAAGCGATTGAAGACGAGGTGAGGACAATGATCGCGCTTGGCATAGACATCGGCGGAACGAAAATCGCCGGCGGAATCGTCGACGATAACGGATCGCTGCTTGACGTCGAGTATCGGGCGACGGATGCTTCCAAAGGGAAAGATTATGTTTTGGAAGGAATAGACGAGCTGATTACCGAGCTGCGCAGCCGCTGCAAGCCGGTTGCGATCGGTATCGGCAGCGCGGGGCGGATCGACGTGGATTCGGGCAGCGTCTATTACGCCACATCGAATCTTCCGAATTGGACCGGGCTGAATCTGAAGCGGCATATCGAGGACAGGCACGGCATTCCGACGATCGTCGATAACGACGTCAACACGGCCGGCATCGGAGAGATGTGGCTGGGAGCGGGGAAAAACGAACAATCGACGGTGTGTGTGACGCTGGGCACCGGAATTGCGGCAGCGGTATTCGTCGACGGAAAAATCGTCAGGGGCGGCCGCTGGAGCGCCGGAGAGATCGGCCATATGATTCTGTACCCCGGCGGCAGGCCGTGCAATTGCGGACAGCGGGGCTGCTTCGAGCAATACGGCTCGGGAACCGCTCTCTATAGAAGCTACAACGAGCGCCGCGGCGAGGAAGCGATCGCTTCGGGCAGACAGTTCTTCGAATTGCTGGCAGCCGGCGACATTGCCGCACGCGATACGCTCGACGCCTTCATATCCGATTTGGCTGTAGCGTTTATCAGCTTGGCGAACGTGTACGACCCGGATCTGTTCATCGTTGGCGGCGGGTTGATCGACACCAAAGAATGGTGGTGGGAGAGACTAGAGCGGCACATTCGCGAACAGGCCAACCCGGCCGTGGCAAGCATGAAGCTCGTTCCCGCCGCCTTCAAAAATCAAGCGGGGATGCTCGGCGCGGCGAAGCTGGGCTTCGAGTATGTAGCAGAGCTGAACGCATCTAAGTAGACAGCGCAGCAGAAGGACGAAAAAGGGGCTGTCTCATAGGTAGAGTTGCTTAAGATGATCGATATGTAAAGTAAGGTGTATATACCTCCCGTAGACTGCCTCATACGCTCCTGAAATCACATTGTGACGGGTTTACCCATTCAAATTTCAGGAGCGTATAGCATCGGAGGGAGGTATATACACCTTGCACCTTTATTATCGATTATCTTTTAGAGCAACTCGAAGAGCCTATGGGACAGCCCCTTTTGCCGATAGGTGCGGTTCCGCTAGTCAAAATTGCATTCGGCACAGCGCTCAATTCAGAGAATGCCATTTTTTGCGGAAGGCTAATGGCGTCGTTTCGACCCTGCTTTTAAATAAATTAATGAAATGCGTGACATTGTCAATCCCGATTCTAGCCGCGATTTCTTCCACCGGAACGTTGGAATACTTCAGCCATTCTTTCGCTTTGTTGATCCGCAGGTTGATGACGTATTCGTTCGGAGTATCCCCCATATATTTCTTAAACGTCTTGGCGAGATGGAATTTGTTAAGCGCAAACTGCTCGGCAAGCTGCTCCAGGCGAATTTTCTCCGTGTAATGCTTGTCCAGAAAGTCGACGATGGGCGCGATAAAATGAGGCAACATGTCCATATCCCCTTGAGGCTGGCTCGCCGACAACAGCAATTCCGTCAATAGGGAGACCAGCAGCCGCGAACTAAGCAGCTCGGTTCCGTAATCTTTCTGCTGATGAAGCCGGATCAGTTGCCCCAGCATGTCGGGAATCGGCGACGCCGCGTCCAGCGAGAGGATCGGGTTCGAGCTTTTGGCGAATTGTTCGTAATATCCCCGGCTCGTGCCCCCGTAGAAATGAACCCAGACCAGCTCCCACAGGTTTTGCCGATCCGTCGTATAGTAGTGGTGCTCCATACAGTCAATGAAAAACAGTTGGCCGGGCCCAAGCGTATAGGATCGATTCCGGTATTTCAAGGTTCCGGTTCCCGCAGCCGTATATACAATTAAATAAGAATTCAAATGCTCCCGTTCCGTAAAATATCCGGGCAGCGTCTGGAAATGGCCGACCTCCTGCACGTAGAAAAACGAGGATCTGGCGGTTTTGCTCGGCGTCGCAATAAGGCGCACGGACGATTCCGTCCAGAGGGAAGCGAAATTTTCGCTGAATGAGGTCATCTTATAACATCTCCGTCAAGATACTAGGATTTTCTCTCAACTTCCTGTGATGCGTTTTGGAATTAAACCGGATACACTTGAGTTGTCAAACTATTATTTCACAATCGCCGAATGGGTGCAAAGGAATTCAAAAGAGATTACGCGATACGGAGGATGACGGAGATGAGCGAACGGAAAGAGATGGATTGGCGCGGCAAGTTTGTCGAGCCGACTTCGGAATATCGCCCGGCCCCTTTGTGGGTATGGAACGATGAGATGGAGCCCGAGTCTATTCGCCTTCAATTGCAGAAAATGGCGGACAAAGGCTACGGCGGCGCGTTCGTGCACCCGAGGCCGGGCTTGATTACGCCGTACTTGTCCGAGGAGTGGTTCTCCTTGTGGGGGATTGCTTTGGAAGAGGCGGAGCGTCTCGGCCTGAAGCTGTACATTTACGACGAGAACTCGTATCCTTCCGGCTTTGCCGGCGGACATGTGCCTTCGGAGCTGCCGGATTGTCTGGCCAATTGCGTTCTGTTCAAGGAATACAAGCTCGAAGAGCTGGATCGGCTCACGCGAGTGCCTTCCGCCATGCTGAACCGGCCCGGCAAGCCGATCCGCGCTTTCGCGATGCGTCGCAATGCGGAGACCTGGGAAATCGCCGAGGACGTCACGCTGCTGCCCGCCGCAGAGTGGGCGAGCTGCGGGGAAAGCTTCTGGGTGTTCGAGCTGGGCACGCCGGAGACGAACAACTGGCTCGGCGGCTTTGCCTATACGGACCTGCTGCGTCCGGAAGTGACCGAGCATTTCCTGCGGACGACGCACGAACAGTATCGAAGCCGGTTCGGTGACCGGTTCGGAACGTTGATTCCCGCTCTGTTCACGGACGAGCCGGAAATATCGCCGGGCAACCTGTTCCAGGAGGGCGCGGATTTCCTTCCGTTCAGCTACTGGTTTGCCTCCGAATTCGCCAAGCGGAACGGCTACGATCTGCTTGATTATTTGCCGTTCCTGTTCCGCGATGCCGTAAGCGCGAACCCGGAGAGGGACGCGGCCCGGGTGCGGTACGATTTCTACGCCACGATTCATCAGCTGTGGACGGACAATTCGGTGCGTCCGATTTCCGAGTGGTGCGAGCGGAACGGGATCGCCTACACCGGCCACTATCTGGAGCACAACTGGCCTCATCCGTTCCATCGGAGCTCTCCGGCCGTCATGTCCATGTACGAGTACATGCATTGGCCGGCGATCGATATGCTCCTGACTCATATGTTTCGCGATAATGCTCCGGCTAATGATCTCATGGCCGAGACGAGCCATCTGGCGATCGGGATCCGGGAGGTCCACAGCGCGGCCAACCAATTCGACCGTCCTCGCGTGCTGTGCGAAGCGTTCGGCGCGGGAGGCTGGGACGCTTCGTTCGAGGATTTCAAGCGAATCGGAGATTGGCTGTACGCCAACGGGATCAATTTTCTGAATCCGCATTTGACGTATTCGACGATTGTCGGCGCGCGCAAGCGGGACCACCCGCAATCGTTCGATTGGCGGCAGCCTTGGTGGGACGAGCTGCGCGGCCTGAACGATTATTTCTCGCGGCTATCCTTCGCGCTGTCGGAAGGCAAGACGTACAACCGGATTCTCGTGCTTAACCCGACGACGTCGTCTTTCCTGTTCACTCCGGGCGATCTGGAGAATAACGAAAGCTATAAGCTCGGCATCGTTCAAACCCGGGAGCTGGCCCAGCGCTTAATCGACGCGGGCTGGGATTACGATTGGAGCGACGAGTATATAATGGCGCGTCATGGCGCGGTTTCGGGAGCGAAAATCCAAGTCGCGAACCGGACATACGACGTCGTGATCGTGCCGCCCGGCATGCTGAATGCGAAGGGCGAGACGGTGGAGCTGCTGCGCGGATTTATGGCCGGCGGCGGCAGGGTGATCGCCTGGAACGACGGGCTGAGCCGGAAGGAAGGACGAAGCTGGCAGGCGTCCGAGCTAACGGGCATGCAGGGCTGGATCGCCGTCGACGGCTTCGCGCAGACGGATTCCGCTTTGCGGGAGACGCTTCGTCCACGGTCCGTATGGCAGTCCGGTGTCCGGGAGCGAGCCGGGGTTACGCAGCTGCGGCGCGAGATGGACGACGGGAGCACGTTTCATTTTATCGTTAATAGCTTTGCGCAAGGGTTCGAGGACACCTTTGTCGTTCCGGGACGTTACGGAGAAATCTGGGACCCTCTTACCGGCTCGGTGACTTCGCTTTCGGAGGGGCTCGATATCCCCGCGGCTCAGGCAGATTACAGCCCGGTGGCTTCGTTAGCGGGGGCGGAGCAGGGACAGCTTGCGATCCCGGTTTCGCTGGCCGGTTCCGGTTCGCTGCTCATCCGCGTGTATCCGGAGAAAATCGCCAATGCTTCAGCCGACGTTGACGGCATGCATGCGTCGGGAGACGCAAACGCGGCGAGCAGCTGTCTTTCGGCGGAACCATCGGTCGTCACGCCCGAGCAGCCGAACATTTTCCCCATCTCCTACTGCGATCTTACTTTGGGGGAAAAAACCTATTCGGGGCTGTACACGACGCAAGCGAACCGCTTCGCCTTTGAGTATCACGGCTTTTCAATGAACCCTTGGGACAACGGGGTACAGTTCAAGCGTCGGCTGCTCGACCGGGAAGCGTCGTTCGACGAGCGGACGGGGCTTGCGGTACAGTACCGTTTTCGCATAGCGGGGGAAGGAATTCCCGAGAAAATCGAGCTGATGGTCGAGCGTCCGGAGCTGTACGACATTCGCGTCAACGATGTTGCTATCGAAATGAGTTCGGGCACCTGCTGGCTGGACCACCATATGGGGCAAGCCTCGATTCGTGAAGCCGTCCGGGAGGGAGAGAATGTGATTCGGCTTGAGGCGAAGCCGTTCTCGATCTTTATGGAAATCGAGGCCGTGTATGTGACGGGCGACTTCGGTGTAACGGAGAATGAAGGGGAATGGGTCATCGGCAAACCTGAACGCGCGCCTGCAGCCGGTACATGGAAGGAGCAGGGATACCCGTTTTACGGTTCGGCGTTTACCTATACCAAGCAAGTACCCGTTCCGGACGCCGCCCGCGAGATCAAAGTCTCATTGCCCGATTGGAGAGGAACGATTGCCAGCGTTCAAGTGAACGGCGAGAATGCCGGAATGATCGGTTTTGACCGCGAGAACAGCCTGGACATCACGCCATATGCGCAGCCCGGTTCAATCGCCGAGGTGACTGTCCGCGTCTGCGGATCGTTCAAAAACTTGATGGGGCCGCATTTCGATCCGATGAAGCCCCGCAATACCGCCTGGCCCGGCAACTGGAAGAAATCGCCGATGTTCGGCCCTCCACCGGCAGAGGAGTTTGATCTGATCGACTACGGATTGTTCGCCGACTTCGTTGTCGAGGTAATAGAGTAAACAGTGCGAAAGAAAGCATACGCAGGGGATGTTCTGTACAGTCATGTGAGACGGCTGGGGACATCCCTTGTTTGTTGGTTCAGCCGAAATGCTGTTCCAGCAACGAAATAAATTGTTTGGCAGCGGGGGAAAGGTGCTTGCTGCGATGATAAATATAGCTGATTCCGCGATGAAAACGAATGTCCGCCAACGGAATTTGGACTAATAATCCGCTTTTTAGCTCCTGCTGAACGGCGAAGTTCGAGACAAGCGATACGCCAAGCTCGTGGATCACCGCTTGCTTGATGCCCTCCGTATTGCTAATTTCCATATATTTCGGCGGGTTGAAGCCGTACTCTTGGAACTTCATCTCCAAATAGGTGCGAGTGGCGGATTTGTCCGGTTTCATAATAAACGTGTCGTTGGCGAAATCCGTTAAGGTACACTCTCGTTCCCCGGCTAGCGGGTGGGACGGCGGCACGATCAGCACAAGCTCGTCCTCATAGAAAACCTTCTTTTCGAAGCTCGCTTCGTCCATGGCGATCCGGTCGGAGATGACGAGCAGCTCCACTTTGTTCGTTTCCATCATGCGAATCAGATGACGGGAAGAAGTGATGTTCATATTAATGTTGATGTTCGGGAAGGCTTTGGAGAAGCTTCGCAAAACTTGCGGGAGCAGATAGACTCCGACGAAGTTGCTTGCTCCGAAGGACAGCGTTCCGTAGCTCAAATCCTCCAATTGCCGGATATGATCCTTCGCCGAATGGAGCAGGTTAACGATTTGCTCCGCATAGGTCTTAAAGTGCTCGCCCTGCTTGGTCAAGTACAGCTTTTTACCGATTCGGTCGAAGAGCGGAACGCCCAGTTCGTCCTCGATGCTCTGGATCTGCATGCTGACGGACGGCTGGGAGCAGTAAAGCAGCTCGGCCGCTTCGGTGAAGTTTAAGCACTCGGACAACGTAATGAAGGTTTGCAGCTTGTTGATATTCATTCCATTCGTCCCTTCTAACCATAACGTTTTGTTATGGTTATTCAAATTAAATCAAATTGTATTATACTACTCTGTCGGCTAAGATGAAAGCGATAACATCAGCGATATGAGGAGGATATTAGATGTCGGAAGTGCATGCGTCTGCGGATAAGAACGGGAAAGAGCCGTCTTCCGAGAAAAAAAGCAAGGTAGAGGAGACGATGAAGAAGATCGGAATTCCGCTCGCGATCCTCGTGGCGCTGCTGCTCTTCTTCATGCCGACACCCGACGGACTTAGCATGGAGGCGCAGCGCGCGCTGGCCATTTTTACCGGAGCGTTGATCCTATGGATTACGACGCCCATTCCGATTTATTTGACGTCCATTATTGCGATTCTGCTATTGCCTTTGGTTGGGGCGGTCAAAGATCAGGGAGTTGCATTCGGAACTTTAGGGTTCGACGTGATCTGGCTGATGGTAGCCGCATTTATTTTGACGTCGGCGATGGTGAAGTCCAATATGGGCAGAAGATTGTCCCTGTGGATGATAACGAAGTTCGGCAAAACGCCGAAAAGAACCTTGTTCCTGCTTGTAGTCATTAACTTTATTCTGGCCTTCTTCGTTCCGTCCACGACGGCAAGAGCAACGCTAATGGTGCCGATCTGCTTGATCCTGCTCGAGGTTTACAAAGCGATTCCGGGCAAAAGCCGTCTGGGCAAAACTATGATGCTTCAAGGCGTACAGGCGGATGCGCTGGCGACCTCGGGCGTTATGACGGCGACGTCCGGCAACATTATCGCAGTCGGGTTCATCAACGAACAAGCCGGAGGCCATATCGGATATATGGATTGGCTGCTGGCCTCCATGCCTACCGCGATCATTACGATGACCATTACGTTTTTTATTGGATTAAAGCTGTTCTCCGTGAACAGCGAGACCGGCATTAATAACGTCAGGGACACGCTGAAGGAGGAGCTGGACAAATTAGGCCGCTTCTCTCTGGCGGAGAAGAAAGCGCTGGCCATCTTTATCTTCACCGTTCTGCTGTGGGCTACCGGAGATTATCATCAAGGCTGGTTCGGATTCGAGATCAGCACCGAACAGACGGCCGTGCTTGGAGCGCTCCTGTGCTTGCTGCCCAGAGTCGGGATGATGACCTGGAAGGAAGCGAATATCAAGTGGGAGCTGATGATTTTTGCCGCAGGCGCATATGCGGTCGGGAATGCGCTGGACAAATCGGGAGGCGCGGAATGGATCATCGGTAAAGTGGTCGACGCGCTGGGCCTGGAGCATATGAATCATGCGCTCGTCTATATTTGCGTCATTTTCCTAAGTATGTACAGCCATCTTATTTTCACGAGCAAAACGGTTCGCGTAACGATCCTGATTCCGGCGTTTATTGCGCTGGCCAAAACGTTGGGCATCGATCCGGTGCCGCTCGCCTTGGCGGCCGCCATGACGATGACTTACACGATTACGCTTCCGCCGCACTCGAAGGTGAACACGATTTATTTCGGAACCGGCTATTTCTCCGTATGGGATCAGGTAAAGTATGCCATCGTCACTTGCTTTATCGGCGCCAGCGTCATCAGCTTGGCCGTGTTTACCTGGTTCAAGGTGATCGGAATATAGAAGCATTCAGGAGGAAACCATGCTGCATAGAAAAGTCATTATAGCTATTGCCGACGGAATCGGAGACAGGCCGATTGCTGAGTTGGACGATAAAACGCCGCTGGAATACGCCGATACGCCCAACCTGGACCGAGTGGCATCCGCGGGGATTAACGGCATGATGGACCCGATCGCTCCCGGCATTCCGGTAGGCACGGATATGGGCCATCTGATTTTATTCGGTTACGAGCCGCAGGATTATCCCGGCCGCGGACCAATTGAGGCGCTGGGAGTCGGGATGGAGGTGCAGCCCGGAGATATCGTACTCCGCTGCAATTACGCCACCGTCGATTCGAGCGGAATCGTACTCGACCGCAGAGCCGGCAGAATTCGCGAAGGCACGGACCGAATCGCCGAGACCATAAGCGGGATAGAGATCGACGGCGTGACCTTTTATTTGAAATCGGCTACAGAACACCGGGCGGTGCTCGTGCTTCGCGGAACGGGGCTAAGCGATCGGATCGGCGATTCTGACCCGAAGGCTCCGAATGACGGGAGTCCGTACCATGAGGTCAAACCGCTGGACGACTCGGACGAGGCGAAACGGACGGCCGCGGTGCTGAATCGTTTTTTGCAGGAGGCTCATCGGCTGCTGTCCCGTCACCCGGTCAACGAAGCGCGGGTGCAGCGCGGAGAGAAGCCGGCTAATTTCATCCTAACGAGAGGAGTCGGACGGATGACGGAGCTGACGCCGATTAGCGAGCGGCTGAACATCCGCGGCAGCTGTATCGCAGGCGAAAGCACGGTGCTGGGCGTCGCTAAGCTGGCCGGCTTTAAGCCCGTCACGGATTCCCGAATGACCGCCAACATGGATACCGACATCGAATTAAAGGCCGAGCTGGCGCTCCGCGAGTTGGCCGACTGCGATCTGGTGCTCGTTCATATGAAGGCGCCCGATCTGAAAGGTCACGATAACGAACCGCTGGAGAAGGCCAAAGCCGTCGAGCTGTTCGACAGGCTGGTCGGCCTTCTGCTTCGGGATATGCCCGAGGACGCTTACTTGGCGTTGGCGGCCGATCACTCGACCCCTTGCGAAGTCGGAGAGCATTCGGGCGAGCCTGTTCCGATTGCGATCTGCGGGCCCGGAATTCGCAAGGATCGCGTTCTTCATTACAATGAATGCGATGGCGTTTCCGGAGGGCTGGGACGCCTGTCCGGAATGGATTTTGTCCGAACGCTGCACGATTTGATGGGCAGGGTGAAAAAACAGGGGAATTAACCAGAAGCGGACCAGAATGTCATCAAGGCAGATTCGAACGGAGTCGGTCGGATATTTGAATTTTGTACTAAACGTCATACAAATCAGCCGGAGTTGACCGTCAGAGGTTGATTTATACGATTGATCGTACAAAGCGCCGTAATCGGCGGCTCGAAACGGGATTTTTATACGGAAAATCATACAAAAAAGGTTTGGCGGCCAACCGAAGCCGGCACGCCCCGATGATCCTGCACTACGCGGGATTGTCGGGGCTATTTTATTTTAGTATGCCGACAAATTGTCCAAGGGGCTGCAAGGGATTTTCATCGGGTCGCGTCGAATTATGTTGAAACGAGTTTATGGGGGGAGGCGGAACAGGCGATGATCAAGGGACAGAAGAGCGATGTGACGAAGGGGAGGAATGTTCGCGAGCTGGACGTTATTTTCGGCTGGCAGTGCGACAATCCCGGAATCGGCATCGATGCCGCCGGATTTGTGCTGTCGGAGCGGGGGCGGTGCGAGCGGGACGAGCATTTCGTTTTTTACGGCAATCCGCATGCGCTTGGCGGAGCGGTAACTCATTCCGCCTCGGGCGGAGAAGGTCGGGAGACGCTGCGAGTGTCGCTTCCCGATCTGCCGGAGGGTGCCGATAAAATCGCGATGACGGTCACGATCTACGAAGGCGAGCAGCAAGGGCACACGATGAGCGGCGTATCCGGCTTGTATATTCGGCTTGTCGATACGGCCGCCGGAGAGGAAATCTGCCGCTTCGACTTCGGCGCGGACTTGGACAAGGAGACTGCGGTCGTGGCAGGCGAGCTGTACAGACATCAGGGAGAGTGGAAGTTTCGCGCGGTCGGGAGCGGCTTCTTCGGCGGTCTGCGCGCACTGTGCGAAAGCTTCGGACTTGAGGTGCGCGAGGAGGAGAACGCAGTTTCCGAGGCTGCGGCTGCGGCCGAACCGTTAATGCTGTCGACCATCGATCTGCGCAAAAAAACGGTCGGACTGCTGCTGGAAAAGAAGAAGCTGTCGGGTATCGTCGCCAGAGTCGGCCTGGTGCTGGATATCACGGGATCGATGAGAAAATTGTACAACAACGGAACCGTGCAAGAGGTTGTAGAGCGAATACTGGCGATCGCCTGCAAGTTCGACGACAATGGCGAGCTGGACGTTTGGGTGTACGACCATGAGTTCAGCCGGCTGCCATCCGTTACTGAACGCGATTTCGCGGGTTATGTGCAGTCCCGCATACTTGGCGATCCGTCGATTCACAAGTTCGGGAGAAATAACGAGCCTCTCGTGATGGAGGACATCGTTCGCAAGTATACGAAGGAGGAGCCGGATTCCACGCCTGTCTTCATTATTTTCATTAATGACGGCGGCGTGGTGAAGCCGACGAAAAAGACGCTGACGGAAGCGGCCGTTCATCCGATTTTCTGGCAGTTCGTCGGCATCGGCGACTCGGATTTCGAGGTGTTGAGTCAACTGGATACGCTGACGGGAAGGGTTGTCGATAACGCGAATTTCTTCCCTATTGCCGACATTACTACGATTACGGATGAAGAGCTGTACGGCAAGCTATTGAACGAGTTTCCGTTGTGGCTAAAGGAAGCGAAAACGACAGGCATTCTCCGTTGAGACATGGGGTTCTCGGGAGTGACGGCAGGGTACGAATATGAAACGACGGGATGAGGTTGACGGGATGGGGCGTAAGTCAGGGGAATGGAAAAAAGCAAACGGACTGATATGGGCTTGCCTGTTGCTTCTGCTAGCTGCGACAGCGCTCTCGGGCTGCAGTCTTGAGGATGCAGAACCCGCGTTTTCGAGCGGAGCGGGGAGCGCTGTCGCGGGAACGTCTGTGGCGGCAGCAGAGGAACAGGATGCGGTTGAGCCGGAAGCGATAGGAACGGCAGGCTGCGAGGCTTACGAGGAGGAAGCGGAGCCTGGCGTCTGCAGCTATATCGTCGATTGCGGAGATGCCGACGAGTGCGAGCTTTGGTCCGAGCGTATGATCGGAGAAATGGAGGAGTGGTTAGGCGATCTGACGTATTCCGAGGAATGGGACGTGGACGAGTTGGATAGTCAGAAGGAGGCCGATGTGCTGGCTTCCTATGAAGTTGAGGGCAACGAGCTGGATTTGACGCCGTCCGATGAGGAAGAGGAATATTACGCCTGGCTGTGGGATCGCTTCGCCTGGATAATTCCTTCCGATCATAGACAGATGGTGAAGAACTTCGAGCTGTACGATCATGCCGATCTGCTCGCTTACGTCATTCAAGACGATGAGGATTACGAGAATTGGACCTATGCCGCCAATCAAATCCAATCGACCTACGAGACGGAACGCGTCATGACCGACATTCACGAATTCGGCCATCTGCTGTCGCTGAACGCGGAGCAGGTCGATCCGTACGCGGACGAAAGCGAATGCGATACGTACATGCTGGACGAGGGCTGCCCGTATCAAGACTCGTACATTTACCAGTTTTATAAGCAGTTCTGGAAAAAGGCCGTCAGCGAGGATGAGGAAGATTACGTGACGGGTTATGCCATGACCAGCGTATATGAGGATTTTGCCGAGTCGTGGTCCTACTTCGTGATGACCGTGCGCCCGGAAGGGGATTCGCTTGCGGATCGCAAAGTTCGTTTCTTCTATAATTATGACGAGCTGGTGCTGCTAAAGGCGAGCATCCTCGGACGAGCCGCCTCCTGGATCGACCGCAATGCCGTTTGGGAGTAACGGTTGAGCGTAGCTTCGCGGCCACGGTCTGTCTGCGGACGAGCCGTCGCCGAAGATTTCGATAATTGTCCATTGCGGATTTACGATTAGTGTATTGCTTATCGAGCACCGCTTGTTAAACTAGTAATCGAGAATGATTATCGTTATTACTATGTTTAGGGAGAAGGTAGCAGCAAGCGATGGCAAATAAGCAACTATGTATCGGATTTCATTTATCGGCAACCTGGATGAAAGGACACGGCTGGAGACATCCGGACAGCGGCGTGGAACGAATGGACTCCATCGACTACTATATCGAGCTGGCCAAGCTGGCGGAGAACGCCAAGCTGGACTTCTTGTTCAGGGCGGATTATCTCTATATCAGTCCGCAGATGCTGGGGGATTCCGCCAACTACGGCAGTCCCGACCCTACGCTTATGTTTGCGGCGATTGCCCGCGAGACGAAGCGAATCGGACTGGTAACGACGGTGTCCACCACGTTTAATCCGCCGTATGTCGTAGCTCGGCAGCTTCAATCCCTGCATTGGCTCAGCAACGGACGCGCCGGCTGGAACATTGTCACTTCGATCGAAGGGGCGGAAAACTTCGGCGATTCGCCCATGCCGTCTCCGCAAGCGAGGTATGCGCGGGCCAAGGAATTTACCGATGTCGTGCGCAGGCTTTGGGCAAGCTTTCCGCGCGAAGCGATCGTGGTCGACCGCGAGTCGGGCCAATTCACCGATCCCGACAAAGTATCCGCGATTCATCATTCGGGCGAGTATTACAATGTCAAAGGACCGCTCACGATGCCTGCCCATCAAGCGGGAGCCATTCCGTTGTTCCAAGCGGGAGCTTCGGATATCGGCCGCGATTTCGCCTCTTCCATAGCGGATGCCATCTTTGCGGCAATGCCGGATCTGGAGTCCGGGGTGGAGCTGCGCGGGGATCTGAGAAGAAGAGCGGAGGAGCACGGACGCAGTCCGGATGCGGTCAAGGTTTTGCCCGGACTGTACTTTTTCTTGGCCGATACCCGCGAGGAAGCGCAAGCCTTGTTCGCAACCGCCAACGCGCATTTAAGCACGGAGCGCAGGCATGCAGCGCTTAAATCCGTGCTGGGTCTCGATTTGACCGCTTGCGAGTTGAACGATCGCGTGTCCGCCGGGATGCTTCCCGACCCGAATCTGCCGGTCCGCAGCCGAACGCACGCCGAGCTGCTGCGCAGATTTATCGCCAATAACGAGCCGACGGTGGCGGAGGTTCTAGCGAGGCCCGAGGTTGTCGGCTCGGCGCACTGGGTATCGGTCGGGACGGTCGAGGACGTTCTAGGCGATATTTTGCAGCGGTTCGAAGCCGGCGCTATCGACGGGTTTATCGCTCTGCCGGGCGGCTCGGAAAGGTCGATGGAGCTATTTTTCGAGAAGCTGCTGCCGCAGCTGACGGAGCGAGGCTTGTTCAGAAGCGAATACGCCGGATCGACGCTGAAGGAGCATTTGGGTATTTAATATTCCGCGGTCGGAACCCGCGAAAGCTTCGGAATCCGCCAAGCTTTCGCGGGTTTTTCGTGCCGATATTCGCGGCCGCCGGATGTTGATAACAATTCTCATTGGTGTTACGATACAAACAACCGCTTTGAGTCGCCATTATTAACGGCATGTGAATGAGGTGTCACGGATGAAACAAATCATACAGTCGCGCAATGTACACGGCTATTTCGACGGGCTGGCCGATCTTTACGGAAGCAATACGGTAACGAGGGACGAGCAGCGGATCGTGCTGCCGCCTCTTGTAGGCGAAGGCGCGATAGCCCGAATGAAGATTAGGCCCGGGGTCGAAGTGGTCGCTTCCGATATGATCTTGGAGGAGGACTGGCAGCTGTGCATCGAAGAGGACAAGCTTTTTGAAATCACATACTGCTTCAGCGGACGCTCCGAAGGCTATTTGAAGGGCTGCCATTTCATCACTCGGGAGCAGGCCGGAAGCGCGTATTCGGTGGAGGATAGCGAGGTTAGAGTGTCGATCGATTCGAAGACGAGGCATCAATGTCTGGAAATTCGCATGACGCCCGAGCAGGTGCTGGACTATTTAGCGGACGATTGCGCGAGGCTGGAGAGCTGGTTCGCGCAAGAGGCGGGGAAGATCCGCCCGATTGGCGATTCCCTTGCGCTGAAGCGGGCCGTTCACGACTTGGCAGCGTCCCCCTATCGCGGCGCGTTAAAAAGGCTGTATATGGAGAGCAAAATCATGGAGATCATCGTGCTGGCCTTCGAAGAGCCTATGCGCGGTAGCGAGCCGGTTCGCGGCACTTGGCTAAAAAAGCGCGACATTGAAAGGCTCCATGCGACCAAACAACTCATCGTCGACTGCATCGAAAATCCGCTGTCGCTTAAGGAGCTGGCCAGAGCGGCGGAATTAAACGAATCCAAGCTGAAAAAGGGCTTTAAGGAACTGTTCGGGATGACGGTGTTCGAGTACGTTCGCGACCGGCGTCTGGAGAAGGGCGCAACCTTCATGCTGACTGGGCAGATGAACGTGGGCGAGGCGGCGGTCGCCGTCGGGTACAGCAATCCCAGCAACTTTTCGGCCGCATTCCGCAAGAAGTACGGCTGCAAGCCGATTCAATATGTTAAAGATCGCCGCTGACCTTCCGCAATGAAGGCGGCGGCGTTTTTTTGTCCATAAGGGGCGATCGTACAAAAAAACCGTCCGCAGGTTAAAAAAAACCGCCTGCAGGTAGAGAAATAAGAGGTCGTAAATGATAATCGTTATCAGAGGGACAACACAACAGGAGGAGGAATCAAGGCATGGGAGAGAACGCCAATACGTGTTTCGATGTGACGATTATCGGCGGAGGTCCGACAGGGATGTTTGCCGCCTTTTACGCAGGGATGCGGGATATGAAGACGAAAGTGATCGAGGCCGCCTCTTTTCTCGGAGGGAAGCTGCCATATTATGCCGAGAAATTTCTGTACGACGTCGGCGGTATCGAAGCGATTACGGCTTGGAACTTAACGAAGCAGTTGGAGGCGCAGGCGCGCACGTTCGAGCCGGTCATCGTTTTATCCCAGTTGATCGACCGGATGGAACGGCTTGCCGACGGTACTTTTCGCTTGACGAGCCGGACCGGTGAAGTGCATCTCACCCGAACGATCGTCGTGGCGATCGGAGGCGGAACGCTTGTAAATCAGACGCTGGAGGCGGAAAACGCCGAGCGGTACGAAGGACGTCACGTTCATTACTCGGCCGATAATGTGGAAAGGTTTCGCGGCAGGAGAGTGCTTATTTCCGGAGGAGGAGATTCGGCGGTGGACTGGGCGCTTACGCTGACTAACGTTGCGGAATTCGTCGGCATCGTTCATCGGAGGGAGACGTTTCGAGCTCATGAAGGAAGTGTGGCCCAAATGCGCAAATCTCCCGTTCACGTGATGACTTCATCCCGGATAAAGGAGATTCAAGGGGATGGCGACCGCGTCGAAGGCGTTACGGTCGAACGGCTCGAAACCGGAGAGAACGTCTTGCTCCGCACGGACGAGATTATCGTATGCCATGGGGTAAGGCCGGACTTGGGAGGAATTAAAAACTGGGGGCTCGAAATCCAGCGCGATCGAATCGTCGTCGATAGCTGGATGCAGACGTCTATCCCGGGTATTTTCGCGGCGGGGGACGTCGCGGATTACCCCGGCAAATTGCCGGGCCTGATCGCGGGAGGCTTCATGGAGGGGCCTGCCGCCATTAACCGCGTCAAAGCGTATATCGAGCCGGGGAAAGAAGTATTGCCGATCTGGTCCACGGAGCATGACAAGTTTCGCGCGCGGTGACCTGCCGATTCGAGAAGCATCGGGCGCTAACGTTTGCTCGTATAGTTAAAGCCGCCGTATTTTGGCTCAATCGGAGAAGAAGGAGACGATTCGGTCCATGAACGCTTTGGCCGCCAGGCCGAGATAACGGTCGGAGCGGTACAGAATTTCCAGGCTTCGGTACGGCGTCTCCTCCACAATTGGAACGCAGATCAGCTCGGGATCGTTGATCTGCTGAATGAGCGGGTAAGGCTGGACGGTCGCTCCCGTATTCGCTTTAACCAGATTTAGCACCGAGGTGGCCGACGTCGTCTCCATCGTCGTATTCAGCGTAAAGCCGCGCTTGCGCGTGAAGCTCTCGACGATGTCCCGCCCGATGTAGCCTTCCGGGTACATGATCATCGGAATCGTCCTCAGCTCGTCGAGACGGAGCGGCTCTTTCCTGCTTTGGAGCGGGTGGCCGCCGGACACGACGATCGCATATTCCTCTCGGCATAGCGGAATTCTCACCAGTCTGTCGTCCGGCGGCCCTTCGAGACTGATGCCGATATCGACCTCGTTGTCCAGCACAAGCTGCAAAATGTCGACCGAGGCGAATACCTGCAGCTTGATTCCCGGAAATTGGCGGTGGAATTCCGTCAGCAGTCCGGTAATGCGGTAATCGAGATCCGACGGAAGCACGCCGATGCGCAGAGCGCCCCGCTGCGCTTTGCGCAGATCGGCAATCGCATCTTTGGCGTTCTGCAGATCGCGAGCGATCTGGGAGCTGTACTGAAGCAGCAGCGAACCCGCCTCGGTCAGCGCGATTTTTTTGCCCAGCCGATCGAACAGAGGCGTATTCAGCTCGTCCTCCAGCGCGCGAATCTGCTGGCTGAGCGTCGGCTGGGAAATTCCGATCCTCTCCGCCGCCTTGGTAAAATGCATTTCCTCGCACACGGCCATAAAATACTGAAGCTGCCGGATTTCCAACAGGAATCGCCTCTTTATCATTGGTTTTACCAATGATAATAATAGAAATAATAGTATTGATCAATCGTATACTCCGCTATACACTGTTAACATCAACCTTAAGGCATTTGGCAACAAGATCGGATGGAGATGAGTATACGATGCGTTTCGTTTTTTTGCTTGCCGCCCTATTTCTTGCTTCTCTGAATTTGCGTCCCGCTATTTCCTCCGTATCCCCGCTGCTCGGAACGATCCGGGATTCGCTCGGCATGAGCGGATCCGCAGCCAGTCTGCTTACTTCCCTTCCCGTGCTCTGCATGGGTTTATTTGCGCCTGCGGCCGTCAAGCTCAGCTCGCGCTGGGGCATCGAACGAACGGTCGCCTACAGTCTGCTGCTGATCGGCGCGGCGACGGCGGCGAGATATGCCGCTTCCACCGAATGGCTGCTGCTGGCGACCGCGCTCTTGGCCGGAGTCGGCATCGCCGTGACCGGGCCGCTGCTGTCCGGCTTCATCAAACGGCATTTCGCCAACCCGTCGGCGATCGTAGGCGTATATTCGATGTCGCTTGTCATCGGTGCCGCGCTTGGCGCATGGCTGGCCGTTCCGTTGCAGACGGCATTCGACTCCTGGCAGGCGTCGACCGCCTCTTGGGCGGTACTGGCATTCCTCGCTCTGTTCTTCTGGTGGAGGCCGGCAAAGTCGGCTCTGCCTGCGGGCGAAGCGGCCAACACCCGGAGCAAAGCCGGCGCCGGCAGCGACGCAAAGTCGCACGGACGGGCGTTGCTCCGCAGCAAACGCGCTTGGCTCCTGACCGCCTTCTTCGGCATCATGGCGATCATGTTCTATTCGATGACGGCTTGGCTGGCTCCGATCGTAGAGGAGATGGGCTTCGACAGGCAGACGGCGGCATCGGTGCTGACCTTGTTCACCCTGATTCAGATTCCGGTAAGCCTGCTGATTCCGTTGCTGATCGGCCGTTACGGGAGGAAGGCGGTATGGCTGGTCGCTTGCTCCGCCTTGGAGCTGATCGGCTTGCTTCTATTGTTGGCCCATGCTTCTCCATGGCTAATCGCGATTCTGCTCGGCATCGGCGCGGGCGGTCTGTTCCCGATCGCGCTGATGCTGCCCATCGACGAATCGGGAAGCGCGGAGGAGGCGAGCGCTTTGTCCGCCATGACGCAATCCGGCGGCTACACGATCGCTTCGCTGGGACCTTTGTTCGTCGGCGTTGTCCATGACGTCGCGGACAGCTACGTTCCGGCTATTGCGGGCTTGGCGGCGCTCGTCGTCGTCATGATGATCATTCAACTGAGCATCGGACGAAAGTCGGCTGTCCGCCCCCTAACGGCGAAGAGGGCCATCTGAGCGCCCTCGAAGATTAGCCGCGAATTTTCACAGGCTGTCCGGTCTTGACGGATTCGTATCCCGCAAGCGCTACTTCAGCGGACCGCATGCCGTCAAGGCCGGAGATCGGAGCGGGACGGCCTGCGATGAGCGCGTCGACAAAAGCTTGTATCATATAGAAATCCATCGAATCTCCCCAAGACAAATACAGGCCTTTGCCCGACTGCTCGCTGTAAAGGTCGTTCTTCGAATTGAAGCTGTCGACGGATATGGAGCCTTTAGTGCCTATGATTTCCAGCGTCACGTCGCCCCATGCCGGGAATGCTTTCGGCCGCGACCAGCTCGTATCGATGACTCCAAATACCCCGTTATCGAATTTGACGTGGATCATCCCGGTATCGTCAACTTCTAAATCCTCATGGAAAAGCGTCGCCGCATAGGCGTATACTTCATTGACCTGTGCTCCCGTGAACCAGTTCATAAGATCCATGACATGGACCGTATGGTCGAGCAGCGCTCCGCCGCCGGACAGCTCCGGCTTAACGAACCAACCCCCCGGCATAGAACCGCGGTTCGTTCCTTTGATGGACAGGATCTCGCCGATATCGCCGCGATCGATGGCCGCCTTTGCATCGATCACCGGAGCGATATAACGGCAAGGGAACGCGGTGAACAACTTCACATTGTTATCGTTACAGACGGAGATCATCCGCTCCATCTCGTCAATGGAGATACCCAGCGGTTTTTCGCAGATCACATGTTTGCCCGCTTGAGCGGCGTCGATTGTAAGCTTGGCGTGATGGATATTTTCCGAGCAGATGATAACTGCATCCATCTCACCGTCGGCAAGCAAATCTTTGTAATCCTCGTAATATCGCAATCCGTTTGCTGTCGCGACTTCATCAACACGGCTCTTGATTTCATCGGCAATTCCGACTACCTCGACCTGCGGCAGCTTAAGCAGGACGTCTAGATAGGAGAAGGCGTGGCCGTGGGCGAAGCTGATCATTCCGACCTTTAGTTTATTCATTTCGAACCCTCCCGAACACCGTGATTCAACAAAATGGCTTGCCCGCTTTGCGAGGATTCCATGACGGCAAGGCCGATTTCCATCGCTTTATAGGCGTCGTGCGCCGTAACGACGGGCTTGCTGTTATTTTGAATGCAATCGAGGAAATGGCGGATTTCCAGCTCATACGGGCTGTTGAACACCGGGCTATTAGGAACTTCAACGAACGGACCTGTGGCACCGGCGGAAGCGGCTTTGCGAATATGGAGCGAGACGGATTTGGAGCTGTCGCTGCGAATGACGCCGCCGCTGCCGGCAATATCCGCCGCTGTCGTGAACGGGCCGGGGTAGCCCCAATACGCCTCAACATTGGCAACCGCACCGCTTTCAAAAATAAGGGTTGCCAGCGCATGATCTACGTCTTCCTTGCGCTTGCGTACGCCATATACCGAGCGGACTTCGCCCAGGGACCAGCGCAGGAAGTCAAGGTCATGGACCATTAAATCCAGTACAACGCCGCCGCTCAAGCTGTCGTACGTATACCAGTTGCGGGCGTGGCCGGGATGACCGCCGATTCGTTTCAGGTGGGCGACGCCGATTCGGCCTAGAGCCTGACTCGCCACCTGCTCCTTCATTTGTACATACTCCGGGAAAAAGCGAACGACATGGCCGATGTATAAATGTACGCTATTTTGTTCACATACTCGCAGCATCTCCGCCGCATCCTCCAGATTTAAGGCCATCGGCTTTTCGCAGATGACATGCTTCCCCGCCTGTGCGGCTTTGCAGGTCATCTCTTTGTGCAGGTAGCTGGGCACGGTCACGCTAACCGCCTCGCAGCCGGATTGTTCCAGCATCTCTTCATAAGATGAATACGGCTTCGCACCGATTCGTTCGGCCATCTGCAGCATATTTGCCGTCTCGGTGTCGTAGACGCCGACAACAGTTACGCCCGCTATTTTCGCATAGGCGCTTGCATGAACGTTGCCGAGTCCTCCGCAGCCTACAATGGCGACTTTCATGGCAATCCCTCTTTTCGTAATCGTTATGAGATAGATATAATGAAAACGTGTTACCGTTACGATACAATTATTAAGATGGCAGGTATACGTCGGGTTTTGTCCGATTTATATCCAATTTCGCCATGCCGGTTAACGGAGGATGCTTTCGCCGATGGAAATCTTCAAAGAACCGATTCACTACCAGGATCCCGTATTGTGCCTCAAAGTATGGCAATTCGAGGAAAGGGATGGAACGGCTCGGCAGGAGGAGTCGATGCTGCCGGCTACCTGGCATTATCATAAAGAGGTTGAGTTCCTCTTGGTAAAGCAAGGCGCCCACAACATGTTTACGCCAAACCGTTCCTATACGCTGAATGAAGGGGACGTGATGGTCATCGGCTCGTCCCAGCTTCACAGAGGACGGCCGATAAGTAAGGAGCTCGTGTATATCGTGCTTCACTTCGATTTGGAAACGTATTTCGATCCCTCTATGATGCGCTACTACCGTCATTTCTCGGAGGTTTCCTGCCCGCTGGAAGAACTGAACTATATCTTTCGGGAAAATGCCGCCTTGCGCGCCGAGGCAGGATCTATCATCGAACGCATTCATTCGGAAATCATGGAGAAACCGGTAGGTTACGAGATTGTGGCCAGTATGCAGATCAAGCATTTGCTGCTCACCTTGCTGAGAGGGGATTCACGCGGACTGCTTCAAGCCCAAGGCGGCGCGAATTCCGACGCCATGAAGCCGGTATTGGAATACATTGAGCAGAATTTCTCAGACAGGATCGAGCTGGAGGAAGTCAGCAGGCTTGCGGGAATGAGCTACTCGTATTTCTCGAAGGCGTTTAAGAAAACGATGGGATTGTCCTTCACCAGCTTCGTCAACCGCAAGAAAATCGCCAAAGCGGAGCGTTTGCTCGCTACCAGCGGCCGAAATATCGACGATATCGCCAGAAGCGTCGGCTTCGAGAACATGGCGCACTTTTTCAAGCTGTTCAAGCGGTTTAACGGATGCACCCCGAAGGAATTTAAACAAAAGATCAATGCCATTGTGCGTTAGCCTTTTCCCTGAGACCTGTGAGAAACCTGGATTGTACAAGGCTTCTTGCGGGTTTTTTTGTGTGCAAATCCGCGAAAAGGAGTGTTGCCACAAAAAAAGAAGGGTCCTTCTCGGAAGGATGGCGTAGCCCCGCAAAAAGTGTCCGTTTCGCCGAGGGAGCGCCCCGTGATAGGCTCAGGCCAAGACAACGACAAACCCTCCCGGCATACCGGAGAGAAAGGAGAAGCTTATGACGACGAACACGATGCCGACGACGAAGCAGCCCGTTGGAAAGCTCGCAGGGCGAGCGCCCGGTTTTCGGAAGCATTTTTCCCGTAACCGCTTTCTATATGCGATGCTCGTTCCGGTCGCGATCTATTTGATTCTATTTAAATACGCGCCGATGGCGGGGGAAATTATCGCGTTCAAAAACTATCGACTGTCCGACGGCATATGGGGCAGCAGTTGGGTTGGCTTCGGGCAGTTCGAGAAGCTGTTCGCCAGCCGCGACTTCTACGTCGTGCTGAGGAACACGCTGCTGCTGAATTTGTACCATCTCGTATTTGCTTTTCCCGTTCCGATCATCCTGGCCATTCTGCTGAACGAGGTGCGGGCGGAATGGTACAAGCGCACGCTGCAGAATCTGCTCTACATTCCTCACTTCATCTCGTGGGTCGCACTGGGCAGCATCGTGATCGCGCTGTTGTCGCCCTCGACCGGCTTTGTGAATTCGCTGCTGAAGGCGTTCGGCATAGAGCCGATCTACTTTATGGCCGACAAGTTTTGGTGGCCGGTCAGCTTTATCGTCTCGGGCATTTGGAAGGAAGCGGGCTTCGGCACGATTTTGTACTTGGCGGCGATGTCCGCGATCGACCCGACGCTGTACGAGGCGGCCAAGATCGACGGAGCGAGCAAGCGGAGACAAATCTGGCACGTCACACTGCCGGGCATCCGCAGTACGATCGCGATTCTGCTCATTCTTCAGGTCGGCAAAATGATGGACGTCGGTTTCGAGCAGGTGTACACGCTGCGCAACGACGCCGTGACGAGCGTGGCGGAAGTGATCAGCACATTCGTCTACACGAGGGGACTCGTCAATCTGCAATATAGCTACACGACAGCGCTCGGCCTGTTCCAGTCGCTGATCGCCCTCATTCTGATCGTGTCGGTCAACCGCATCATTAAAGCGATGGGAGAGCGAGGCCTATGGTAACGATGGCAAAACACAAGGGCGGACCTTCCGCATCCGCAAGGCGAAGCCGTCGAGGCTCGCTCGCCAGATGGCTGAATAACCTGCTTCTCGCGCTGTGCGCCTATGCCACGCTGTTTCCTTTCGTGAACGTGATTGCCACGTCGCTGAGCAGCAGCCGGGCGATCAACGCCGGGGAAGTGTTCATGTGGCCGGTCGAACTCAACTTCGATGCATACCACAATCTGATTCGGGACGGCCAACTGATCGTCGCGATGCAGAACACGGTGCTGATTACCGTCGTCGGTACGGCGCTCAACATGCTGTTTACGATTATGGCGGCGTACCCGCTGTCCAAAGCTCGGCTCAAGGGCCGGGGCCTCATGCTGATGGCGATTCTGTTCACGATGCTGTTCAGCGGCGGGCTCATCCCGAACTTCCTGCTCGTGAACAGCCTCGGTCTTGTCAATACGTACTGGGCGCTCTGGCTGCCCGCTCTAATCAGCGCCTACAACATGTTCGTGATGAAGGCGTTTCTGGAAGGGCTTCCGGAGGAGCTTGAAGAGTCCGCATCCATCGACGGAGCCGGCGAGTTCACGATTTTGACGCGTATTATCCTGCCTTTATCCAAGCCGGTTATCGCCGCCTTAACGCTGTTTTACGCGGTCGGCTGGTGGAATTCCTATATGAACGTGCTCATCTACATTCGCAGCACGAACAAAATGTCGCTGATGGTAAAGCTGTACCAGATGATCGATCTGGTTAGCTCGGAGCTGCTGCGCGGCGAAGGGGTCACGCAGGCGGTCATCACGCCGGAAAGTATTCGTGCCGCGGCCGTCGTCTTCGCCATCCTGCCCATTCTGTGCGTCTATCCGTTTTTACAGAAGCATTTCATCAAGGGCGTACTGCTTGGCTCCGTCAAGGGGTAGGACGAGAAAACGTAACATGGATATCCGAATGCGTCAATCAAACGCATTTTGATATAATAAAAAAACTAGGAGGGCGAACATGCAACAGAACAGAAGCAGTAATAAGTCCAAGGGGAGTTTCGCGTTGATTATGGTTATGCTGGCGACGCTGCTGGCGTCCGCTTGTTCAAGCGGGAATAACGGTGAGGGAGGCGCAAGCGCCAAGCCGGAGCAGAGCAGCGGCAGTCCAACCGCTGCAGCGACGCAATCGGCATCCGACGATCCGTATGCGAACGCGCCCAGAAAGATCAGCATCTCGACGTTCGACCGCGGTCAAGTATCTAGCGACGAAGGCACGTACGAGGACAATCGCTGGGTGAAGTGGATTCGCGAACAATCCGGCATCGATGTGACGATCGTTCCTGTGCCGCGCAATCAGGCCCAGGACTCGCTGAACGTTCTGTTCGCGTCCGGCCAGGCGCCGGATATGGTATGGGAGTACGATCGCGCCTACATCGGAAAGCTGGTTACGCAGGGCGTCATCCAGCCGATCGGAGATTACATTGAGAAATACAGCACGTCCTACAAAAAATATTTACAGGAAAATCCCGACTTACTGCCTCACATGACGTTTAATGGCGAGATCTACGCCGTAACCGCGAAGCGTCCGATTACCGCCATCGCCAACCACGGAATGTGGATTCGGCAAGATTGGCTCGACGAGCTGAAGCTGGAGCGTCCGACGACGGTCGAGGAACTGGTCGAAGTCGCCAAGGCGTTTAAGCAGCGCTATCCCGACAGCACTCCGATCGTCGGCCACACGACCGCCGACATCTATGCGGCGATGTTCGGAGCGATGAATTTCCTCTGGTACCTGGAGGACGGCAAGATGCAGTACGGCGCGACGTTGGACCGTTTTGCAGATGTCATCGCACTGGAGAAGCAGGTGTACGATCTGGGGCTCGTGGATCGGGAATATTTTACCGATAATAACAATCAACGGGCGGCCCAGCTGTGGACGACGGGCAAAGCGGGCATCTATTTGGGCCAATGGGGCAACGGCGCCAACGACATTATGATTCAGGATATGCTGGCCAACGTGCCTAACGCCAAGCCTGAGCCGCTGGAGATGGTGGCATCGAAGTACGGTAAATACGGCGCTTATCAGGAATCTTCTCCGAACATTCTCGTCGCGTTTAACAAAGAGATGAAAAATCCGAAAGCGGCGATCGAATATTTGGATTGGCTCATCGACAAAGGCTGGTACACGCTGGCCTACGGGGAAGAGGGCGTGCACTACAAGCTGGTCGACGGCGTGCCGAAGCGGCTGGACGAGGATAAATTCAACAAAGAGGTACTGTACGCAGGCGAGTATGCCGTCGTGCGCGATCAGGTCGTCAAGGCGGAGGATTTGATGGTCATGGCCGCGGATGACGAGCTGTCCCAGCGCATTGCCGCGCTTAAGGTGGAATCGTTGAAGCTGACGCTTAAAAACGAATTCCGCCGGGACATTCCGTACCAGCCGAGCTTTGACGAAATCAACGAGATTCGCGCGACGCTGGATAAGTTTATCCGGGAGACGAGAGCGACGGCGGTGACGCAGGGCGCCAAGTATACGGGAGAATGGGCGATCGGCGAGATTCGCAAGGAATGGGATCGCCTCGGCGGCGCGAAAGCGCAAGAAATCGCCCAGCAATGGTACGAGGAGAACAAAGGCAGCTTCTAATCGAAGACTGGGAGCAGCCGCAATCGGACGAAGGGGGAACAGGCATGAACCTGGCGAAAAATCGGAGGCTTGTGAAAGCGATCGGCATTTTATCGATCGTCCTGTTCCTTCTCGTCTCTTCCTCGTTTTTTTTCACCTATTCGGTTTTCAACAAGCAATTGAAGCGTCAGCTGGTGAATACCAACATGGAGCTGCTGGGGCAACTGGATCATAAGTTGAAGCTCGCGCTGAAGCATATTGACAAGTCGGCCATTCAACTGCTGAACGGCGACGAGATCGTGCGTTTTTACGATTACGAGCTTACCGAGCAGGAGGCCCGTAACAACGCGTTCCGCATCTCCAAACAGATCTCGAACGCGATCCAGAGCATGGACAACGTATTTTCGATCGATGTTTACTCCTACGACAAGCAGCGGCTCGTCTCGGGCAACATTTTGACCGAGCAGGACTTGTCGGGCGAATTCCAATGGATATCCGGCTTCCAGCAATTCGAAGGGTTCGCGGAATGGATCTCGACTCGCAAGGTGATGCTGAACCGTTCCTCGTATCCGATCTATCGGAATGTCGTTACGCTCGTCCGCACGTATCCGCTCATCCATTCGCCTGGTGCGCGCAAGGGAGCGATCGCCGTCAATATCAAGGAAGACGCGCTATTCGCTCTCATACGCAGCACCGCGGAGAACGACGGGGGGCAGACGTTCGTCATCGACGACGAAGGCATTGTCGTGCTGCATGCCGATAAGAGCAAGCCGGGGAAGGACATCAGCGAATTTCCCTATATCGGCCGTATTCTGGAAAGCGGGGAGGAAAGCGGCCATTTCGTGGCCGAGGTGGAACAGACGGCCTCCTCCGTCTTCCACGTCCGAGACGATTATACCGGCTGGCATATCGTTCGCGTCGTGCCCGAAGCGCAGTTTACGCGGCAGCTTACGCTGTTTCGCAATGCGGTAGCCGTGCTCGCGGCGGTGCTGTTCGTCGTGGCGACCGTTGCCGCAGCCGTGATCGGTCGTTGGACGTTTAAGCCGGTTAACCGTTTCGTGCATTCGATGAGGAAGCATCTGACCGCGTCGCCCAAGCACGGTGTTCGCAAATACAACGACGAATTCCATTATTTCGAGTCGACGGTACAGGATATTCTGGAGGACAGAGAGCTGCTTCACAAGCAGGTCGTCGAGAGCAAGCCGTTGATCAAGTGGCGGCTGATGAGCGAACTACTATCCGAACGGCGGATCAACCCTGCGGTGCTGCAGCCTTATATGGACATGTTGAACGTCAGGCTGGACGGCGACCGTTATGTGGCCATGAGCATCGAATTCGACAACCGAGACCAGATCGCCTCTCCGCGGGATTTAAAGCTGTACGCCTACGCCTTATGCAACGTGGCTGAGGAATTGATGAACGCCGAGAGCCGGGGCATCGCGGCCGAGCTGGATAACGGCAAGTGCGCGGTCGTGATGATCTTCGCCGACGGGGACGACGGCGAACGGCATTTCATGAGGGCGGTCGCAGTGGCGGATTTGTTGAAAAAATTCGTTCAAGAATATTTGGGCCGCACGATCACCATCGGGATCGGAGACCCGACGGAGAGCCTGGACGCCATCCATGTCTCCTACAGGCAGGCTCAGGAGGCGCTACGCTATAAGCTGGTCATGGGCGGCAACTCTATCATTACCCGGGAGGATATTTCAACCGATCCGTCTCCGCAATTTTACAGGCTGTTCGCCATGATCGACGGTATCGTCGCCTCCGTAAAGCTGCCTGACGCCGATAAAATGCAGGCGCAGGTGCGCAGATGGTTCGACTCGATCGCCGACAACGGCGTTCCGACGGAGATGATCATGCAGCTTGTCGTGCAGTGTCTGATGAAGACCGCCACCGCCGCAGCGGAAATCGGGGTCGAGGCGGAGGGCGTTTTTCCCGAACAGTATTTGGTCGAAATGCTGAACCAGTACGAGCAATTGGAGCAGTTGGAGCAGTTCACGGTCGGAGCGCTGGACAGCTTCATTGAGCGAATCAAGGATAAACGCAGCAGCAGGGAGCGCAACGACGTCATCGACAGGGCGATGCTGTACATTCAGGACAATTACATGCGCAGCGATCTGTCCCTCAACCTGTTAGCCAGCGAATTTCATATTAGCGTCTCCCATCTGAGCAAGCTGTTCAAGGAACAGAAGGAATGCAATTTCATCGACTGCCTGATGGAAATCCGGATGAACCACGCGAAGCAGCGGCTTGCCGGCACGGAGGACAAAATCCGCGACATCGCGGAGCAGGTCGGCTACTCCAACGTGAACAGCTTTGTGCGAATTTTCAAGAAGATGACCGGCTTTACGCCCACAGAATACCGGGAGCGGTTCAGACCGCAGCAGTAGGTCTGCCGCCCCCCGATTTCAATTATGAAATTGGAGGGATATTCATGTCCGTTCAGAAGAGGTTATCTGTGTTTCTTGTAATCGCTTTATTATCCAATTTATTCATTTTATACAATCCGGGAAAGATCGCTGCGGAGGAGCAGGGAGCGGAAGATTACGTAGAAGAGTTTACGGCGGAGCCTTCAGTCGCTAGTGCGGTTTACGGGTACTCGCTGGGCAATTTTGAAACCCCCGAGGACAAATGGGATTACTCTTTCGGCGATCAGCCGTCGGTTGTCGGCAGCCTTGAGTTCAAGGAGACGGGGGACGCCTACGAGGGCAGCTTCGTCGGCCGACTAAGCGGAGATTTCCGCAGCACGACCGCCGATAAGCCGGCGTTTGTGGCCATGCGCAAAAATCTGGACGAAATCGACGTGCGCGCCCTCTCCTTCCGGATCAGAACGTCGGACGTCAGATCGCTGGCCATCCGCAGCACGGATTCGACCGGCCAGACGTTCCAGCAGCGCATTACGCTGCAGGAGACGGCAGGCTGGCAGGAGGTCGTCGTTCCCGCGCTGACGGCGAGCCTGTATTGGGGCGGCGCCAACGACGGGGTATGGCACGAGCCGGCCAGAAGCGTCGCGATTTTGTTCGACAGGGCCAGCATTCCCGGCGCCGCGAAGCTAGGCAGCATAGACGTGGACCAGGTCGAAGCGCAGCTTGGGGATTGGCTGCCGGAGCTGAAAATCAGGCAGAACGCGCTTGGCAACGTATTTCTGGACAATGAGCCGGCGTCGTTCCGCATCGCGACGAAATATCCGCAATTCCAATGGAGCGTGTACGACCTCTATGGTCGGCCGGTCGACGAGGGCGTAGGACAGTCCCCGGGAGGGGAGGGCACGGTTCAGTTGAATGGCGCGGAGCCGGGCTATTACGTTCTGCATGTAACCGTACAGCGTCCGGGCAGCGACCCCGCGACTCTACGGACGTCCTTCGCCGTGTTGACGGATTACGATTGGAGCCAGGTCGATGATTCTCCCTTCAGCATTGCCGCCCATCTGCATCGCACTTCGCTCGGCTGGAGCGAGGATCTACCGCGGCTGATCCGGCTTATGGGCGCTCAATCGGCGCGCGGCGGCATGGAATGGACGATCGAGAAGACGAAGGGCGTCTACACGTATACGCCCCAGCCGGATAGCTTCATGCAGCGTCTGGAGGCGGAGGGCCTTAAGGGGATGTTCGTCGCCGGCTACAACAATCCGTTGTACGACAACAATGCGACTCCTTATACGAACGAGGGGCGGGAAGGATTCGCCAATTACGTCAACGACTATGTGACGCGCTACAAGGATCGGTTAAACGCAGTGGAAGTGTACAACGAGTTTAACGGCGGCTTCGGTCAACGCGGCAACAGCCCGGCCAACTCGCAGCCTTCCTACTATTACGAGCTGTTGAAAAAGACGTACGAGACGGTCAAGGCGAACCATCCCGACTTTACGGTCAGCGGAATGGTGACCGCAGGCATTCCTTTGAGTTGGATGGAATCGGTGTTCCAGCTTGGCGGATTGAACTACCTCGACGTCGTCTCGGTGCATCCTTACCGCTACGGCCGAACGCCGGTGGAAGCGAGAGCCCCGGAAGGCATGGAGGAGGAGTTGGATGCGCTTAAGGCGCTTATCCGCTCGTACAACGGCGGCGAGCTCAAACCGATCTGGATTAGCGAAATCGGGTGGCCGACCCATCAATCCGCGACCGGCACGGACGAGAAAACGCAAGCCGATTACTTGGTGCGCGCCTATACGGTCGCGCTGGCCAACGGCGTGGAGAAGATGGTCTGGTACGACCTGATGAACGACGGGCTGCAGACGGATTACAACGAGCATAATTTCGGCTTGATCCGCTACAAGGACGATCCTCTCGGCGCTTACACGCCCAAACCGGCCTACGCGGCTTATGCGGCGATGACGCGCGAGCTGACGGGAGCGGAGTTCGAGCAGCGGGAGGATTACGGTCCGGACATTCGCAGCTATCTGTTCCGGAACAACGGCGAGCCGACACGCGTGCTCTGGGCGCTAGCGAATACGATTGTTGCGGTTCGGACCGATGCGCCGATTACGGTGACCGATTTGACGGGACGCTCGGAGACGTACGAACCGTTGAACGGCAAGGTGTATCTTTCCTTGACGGGGGAACCGCAATACGTGAAGGGCGAGATCGTCGGCATCGCCGCAGACGACGCCTTCGAACTGGAAGGGGAATCGGCCGTGGCCGGAGAGCCGGCATCCGTCAAGGTCAAGCTGCGCAACGATACGTCCGCCGCTCTGTCGCTGGCGTTGGAGGTAGACGGACAACAGCATTCGCTGGCCGCAAGTCCGGGAGCGACGTCTGAACTGATCCTGCTTGCCGAGACGTCCGGGGAGGGCGCGAGACCGGTGCTTATCGAAGTGCGGGAAGGCGGCCGGAAAGTCGGCAAGCTGCGTCTCGATGTTGTCGCCTCGGCCGCCAAAGCGGTTACGATCCGACCGCTTCTGGAGTCCGACGGCGCAGCATACGCCAAGTCGCTCGGAATTCGCATCGAAAATTACAATTCCGCGCGAACGCTTGAAGCCGGGCCGATTCAATGGGCGATCGGAAGCCAGTCCGGAACGTATTCGGAGCCGGTCTCCGTCCCGCCACTGGGCGAGAGGACGATTGAGATTCCGCTGCCCGGAACGTTGACGGAAGGAACGGAGTACGCGGCTTCTGTGCGCGTCCCGTTCGTCGGCTTGGATACGTTCGAATACTCGGGCAAGCTGAGCTTTATACCGATCGTTCCTTATTCCGTTGCCGTGAACGGACAGATCGAGCCGGAATTGGAGGCGATGTCGCCGACAATCGACTTGGCGAAAGGGACCGTCAAGGTGACCAATTACCGGGGAGCCGACGATTTGAGCGGCCGGGTCTGGCTGCACTACGATCGGGATCATCTGTACGTAACGGCGAAAATCAAAGACGACGTTCACTCCGCGGCGGCGAAGGGGGCGGACATCTGGAACAACGACAGTATCCAGTTCGCTTTCTCAGACGGCATTCCCGGAGAGAACCCGAGCTGGTACGAATACGGCATCTCCGCTACGCCGGACGGGGCGCAGGTGTATCGCTGGAGCGCTGCCGGAGGCAACGCAGTCGGCGCGGTAAACAATGCCCAAGCGGTCGTGTCGAGAGCGGAGGCGGAGAAGACGACGGTCTATAAGCTTGCGCTTCCGTGGACGGAGCTTGCTCCGGTGAAAGCGGGCAGGGGAGAGGCGATGAGTTTCTCGTTGCTCGTGAACGACAACGACGGCAGCGGAAGAAGGGGATGGATCGAATGGGCTTCCGGCATCGGCTCCGAGAAGCGGCCTAGTTTGTTCAGGTCGATGCAGTGGATCGTTCCGCCGGGAGAACCGGAGCTTTATATCGAAGGCGTCGCCGACGGAGAGAGCTATCTGGATTCCGTGACGCCGGTCGTTCGTCTTGAGGACGAATCGGGCGGTTGGCGCATTGCAAGCATGACGTTGGACGGGGAAACATGGCCGGAGGGAACGGCGGTGACAACGAAGGGAGAGCATACGCTGGCGGTACGCGCCGAGAGCGCGAACGGTGTGCCGATCGAACGCAGCGTGTCGTTCACGCTCGTGCACGGCACTAGCGTCGAAACGGTCAGCGGGGCTGCGCGATACGGCGGAGTAGCGCTGTTGAAGGCCGTGCTGCGGGATTCCGGCGGACAGCCGCTTGCCGGGGCGAGCGTCGGGTTTACTGTGAACGGCGTTCAGGCGGGCGAAGCGAAGACGGATGCGCAGGGCAGAGCATCGCTGCGGTACGCCGTCGAGATTGGCGTTGACCCCGGGGAAGACAGCCGGACGTTGGAGGTGAAAGCTCTCTATGCCGGGAGCAGCGCGAGCTTCCTTCGCGGGAGCGAGGGAATTGGCGCATTAACCGTGACGAAGGCAGAAGCGGTCGTCCGGTATACGGGAACGATCAAGGCGCAAGCGAACAAGAACGCTTCGCTGTCGGTACAGGCGACGCGGAAGGAGAGCGGCGGAAAAGGCATGTTGGCAGGCTTGCCGATTGCATTCGAGCTGTCGGCCATTCAGCCGGACGGAACGTCGAAGCCGTATCGGCCTCAGGACGGGCCGATCGTCGTCATGACGGGCGCGAACGGGAAGGCGTCGGCAACCGTCAAGCTTCCGGCCGGACTGTACGAAGTGACGGCGAAACTTGCGGCCAACGGATATTACGAGGAAGCTGCGGCTTCCGCCCATCTTGCCGTATACGATCCCAGAGCGGGCTCGCTTAGACTGAACGGACATTTCGAGCTGAACGGGAGCTCTTCGTTCTGGGGAGACAAAGCGAAGAAGATTCATCTGAACGTCGGCTCGAACGGTGCGCGGATTCAAGCGACGCCGAAGGGCAAGGACTGGACGTTGAAGAAAACCGATTGGACGATTACGAAGCAAGGCAGCGCCTACTGGCAGGGCACGACAACGTCGGGCGGAACGAGCTACACAGTCCGCATCATGGTCCAGGAGGGCAGCCGTGGGAAAGCTTATGTCTCGCTGCTTGTCTGGAAAGGCAAGGATACGGTTCAGACTCCCGTATTTCAGAAGTTGAACGTTGAATGGAAAGGCAGCTTCAGAGTAGTCAGATAAGCCGCGTTCGCGCGCTGTCATCCGGGTCCGCGGGTTTACCGCCTGCGGATGCCGGATGATCGCGAGGCGAGGAGGCGATTTTATTTTCCGGGTGAAGGGACAGGGTTGCGGTGCTAACGATAAGGGAATTCAAGGACCCGCACACGGGCGTTGTGATTCGTGCCTTGGGCGCGGGCGGAACGAACACAGGCCATAACTATTTTACAGCGATGACTTGGTTGTCCGATAGCCGGCATCTCGTGCTGTATACGGGGATCGACGAGGAGAAAAAAGGCACTTGCGTAAAAGCGAATGCGACTGACGGGACCTTCGAGATTATCGTGGACCGAATGGAGTGGGGACGGGGGCTCGTATCGGCCCAGGATCGTTTCTATTATTTCGACGGACCGGAAATCTATGAATATGATCTGCGAACGGGGGCAAGCCGGACCGTCTGCAGCTTGGAGTCCGGTGCGTCCGTCTACGGTCCGCTCTCGATTACGAACGACGGAAGGACGATGGGGATCTATTGGCGCGCGGACGACGAGTGGATCGTCGGGACGGTCGATACGGCAACGGGGAGCGTGACCGAAGCGGTGCGTCCGTCGTTTGCCGAGCCGTATCCGATTGCCAATCATGCGATGGTCAATCCGGAGGATGGGCGGCTGCTGTTCTTCGCCCATGAAGGCAAAACCGAGCATATTCCGGACCGTATCTATATGGCGGATGCGGATACGGGCGAAATGCGCAACGGCTACCGTCAGGCTCGGCTCGACACAGGCGAGCATGTGGAATACGTGGGACACGAGATGTGGGCGCCCGACGGGGAGCATCTTTATTTTGTCAAATATCCGCAAAGCCCGCTGAAGCCGACCGGCATTTACCGCGTTCACAAACGGACGGGGGAAGCGGAATTCATCAACGGCGACTACGCCTACTGGCATGTGGCGCTAAGTCCCGACGGGAACTGGGCGGTCGCGGATACGATCGAGGATTGGGAGACGAGCAAAATCGTGCTGATCGATCTGCGGGACCGTTCGTCGCGTCTGCTGTGCGAGCAGCCGATGTGGGCGCAGCACCCGGGCCATCCCCATCCGTCGTTCAGTCCGGACAGCCGCAGCATCAGCTTTACGTTGGCGGACGAGGAGCGGAATTTGTGGGTCGGCGTCATCGAGAGAGGGGATTGAGGTCTCATGCATAGCAATCATGATGGAAGCGCAGCCGAAGACATAACCAACAAACCGTCGTCCGGGACGTTCGCCGATCGGGACGGCTTGAAGGAGCTGGCGCAGCGGGTTTATCGATATATGACGGACAGTAAGTCGCGGGACTGGGGAATGGATATCGAACAATGGGACTGGGTGCCCGGCGTCGGTATTATCGCGATTTCGGAATACGGCGCCGCGTTGGAGCAGGAATCCGCCATCGAATACGTGCAGCAATGGGTGGACCGGAATCGCGAGCGGATGGCTGCGGCCGCTACAGTGAATGCGATGGCTCCGTTCGCCGCGTTCCCGGAATTGTACCGCAGGACGGGACAGGAAGAGCTGCTGAAGCAAGCCGGACGGATCGCGTCATGGATGCTTGAGGAAGCGCCGCGAACAAGGGAAGGGGCATTCGAGCATACGGTGACGGAGCCGGAAAGCTTCCCCGAGCAAGTATGGGCGGATACCGTGTTCATGGCGGTGCTGTTCCTGGCCCGTTATGCCGCCTTGACGGGAGACAAGGCGGCGGCGGAAGAGGCGATGCGTCAGACGGTGCTGCATTTGCGGCTGCTGCAGGACGAGCGGACGGGCGTGCTGTTTCACGGCTGGGACTGCGAGGCGTCGGGACATCTGTCGGCCGCTCGCTGGTGTCGGGCCAACGCCTGGATAACGTGCGCCGTTCCCGAGATCGTTGCAGAATTGCGGGAGCTGGTCCCGATGCCGGCCGAGCTTGGCGAGCGCTACGTCCGCATGACGGAAGGGCTCCGCAAGCTGCAAGCCGCAGACGGACTGTGGCATACGGTCATGGACCGGCCGGATTTCTATAAAGAAGCTTCGGGCAGCGCGGGCATTGCTTGCGGCTTCCTCAAGGCGGTTCGGACCGGGCTGCTGCCGGAGGATTATCTGCAATCCGCCGAGCTTGCGATCGCGGGCCTGCTGCCGCTGATTACGCCGGAGGGCGAAGTGAAAGGCGTATCCGGGGGAACGCCGGTCATGCCTTCCGTCGAGGCCTACAATGAAATTCCCCGGTATCCTACATTATACGGACAAGGACTGACGCTGATGCTGCTGTCCGAAGCGGCTTCGGCCGGGAGGGAGTTTAGAAAATGACATCGACAATCGACCAACGCGGAATGCTGCTGCGAGCTATTGAGGCGAAGGAAACGAGCTATAATCCGGAGGTCCGAATGCTTCGTTCTCCATTTAGCAGTCCGGGCTACCATACGACGATCAAGCAAGCCGATTCGATCCACTCGACCTACAAATCGCTCGTATACGCCCTCGGCTTGCTGGATACGGAGGAGGAGCGCTACGAGCAGCGCGCGTTCGATATTATCGGGCAGCTCGCGTCGATGCAGGACAAGGACCCGTCCAGCGCGACGTTCGGCATTTGGTCCTGGTTTTACGAGGAGTCGCTGGAGCAAATGTCTCCGCCGGACTGGAACTGGGCCGATTTCTGCGGAAAAGTGCTTGTGCTCTCCGTTCTGCGCCACGGCCATCGGTTCCCGACGTCATTGCGGGAAGAGGTAAGAGAGACGATCGGGAACGCCTGCGACGCCATCATCCGGCGCAATGTCGGGCCCGAATATACGAATATCGCCATTATGGGAACGCTCGTCACCTTGATTGCCGGAGAGCTGTACGAGCGGGAGGACTACGGCAGCTACGGGATGCAGCGGCTGGAGCGGATCGTAGCTTTTACGCGGGATCGGCAAACCTTCCAGGAGTATAATAGTCCGACATACACATATGTCGCCCTGCTGGAGCTTAGCAAGCTGTCTACGTCGACGCGCAATCCTGAGGCGAAAAAGCTGGCAAACGAGTTGATCGATATGGCGTGGGGCAGCGTGGCCCAGCACTTCCATGCATCGACAAGAAATTGGGCGGGGCCGCATAGCCGCAGCTATCGAACGATGCTGAGCGACGAACACAAGGCGTTCCTGCAGCTTGCAACGGAAGGCGCCCTGAGCTTTTTCTCTTGGGAGGAGCTGCCTTACGACGAAGGATGGTATAGAGTCGGCTTCAGCTGCCCGGAACGTTTCAGAGAGCAGTTTCTGACGGCGGAGATCCGGAACATTCGCGAATGCTATGAGCCGGCGAGCGACGGAGAGCCAGACAAGTGGGCGGTCACCTACATGACGGAGACGTACGCGCTGGGCAGCTTTAGTCAGGAAATTCTATGGAACCAGCGGCGGGCGCTGCTGCTGTATGCGGACAATGGAGGCGAACCGACTTACGCTCATTTTCGCTGTCTGCACGACGGATACGATTTCTGCTCCGCCGTGATCCACTCGGTCCAGGAGGCCGGCGAAGTGCTGTTCGGCGTAAGCTTCCTTACGAACGGCGGCGATACCCACCCCAATCTGGATTGGACGGAAGGCGTTATCGAAGCTTCCGACTTCAGACTGCGGCTGGAGCTAGGCGGTTGCCTGGATGGAGTTGAAGCCGATGTGCAGGGCGATCGGGCGACGGTGCGAATCGGCGGGCTGACGCTGCGGCTGGATTGCGGGCACGCGGTTTTCGGCGAAGGGCTGCCCCGTGAGTGGAGCATAGAGTCCGACGAGGAGGACGGCAGGCTGTTCGTCGATCTTCCGATCTATGCCGGCCAGCCGAAACGAATCGATCTGCGCGCGTTGGATCAAGCGGCGTTTCTGTTCACGCTCTCCGTGGACGGCGAGGACAATGCCGAGGCGCCGCAAATCTCGGCCAGCGCCGACCGGCTCGAGGCTCGCGTTCGGCGCGGCGGCCGCGAATTGACCGTGGCGCTGCCGCTGCGCCCTGTGGAGCGTTGAACCGGCGGGCCTGTCAAGAACCAAAGATACGTCGAAGAGATAACCCAATGGAATGGAGAAAGGGAATGGTTTTGCCGCGAGTTTTGGCTTTGGGCTGCTTACCTCTGAAGGTCTTATCGATCCTAGCAGCCCAAAACAACCTGTCTGAAGTCGGCAAAACCATCCCTTTTGAAATGCAATGGGCTTCCCCTTCATTGGTTCAACTTATAGGTGTTTTTCGAGAAACGCAATAACCTGACCGAGCGCCTCTTGAACAATCGGATCATTGAAATTTTTATCAAAGACATGCTCGCCGTCAGGTATCGTAATCAATCTGGCGGATACGTCCTTTTTAATGAGGGCAGCTCTCATAAATACAGATTGTTCGTAAGGAACATCCGTATCCATCGTACCGTGTAAAAATAAAGTGGGCGGATAGTCCGGATTCACTTGATGAATAGGGCATAGCTGTAAAAGCTCTGCTTGTTTAAAGGCGGGATCAAGACCGGTAATCTCTTGAACCCAAACTCCGTGTTGTCTGGCATATAAATAATAAAGATAACGCGTCTCAATCGGACCTTCTGAAATGATTTCATTCGATAAAAGCTTTAAAGCAAGTTCACGCGGTATTAATTCGTTTTGACGGTAAAAGGCGCTCGGCTCGGCAGCCCATTTTGTACTAATATCCCCATATCCATAAAAAGAAACAATGGCACGGGGTTTCTCTGCAAACAATCCCGTATTTAGCGCAAGAAAACCGCCGGCAGAGCCGCCGAGCACAGCAATCCGCTTGGGATCAATAGAGAATTGACGCGCACCCTCCGTCTTTAACCAGCCAAGAGCATCTTGAACGTCCTCAAGTATGTCCTTAAGCTTTGATTCAGGGGCCAGCCTGTAATCGATAGACCAAATCGCAAAACCATTGTCCATAAAAAGCTTGATGAATGCCTCGCTTAGATCTTCTCTAGAACCCCAAATTAAGCCCCCGCCATGAATATAGACCACACAAGGAGCACGATCTATGTTTACTCCATAAAAGTCCGCTTTCAGTTTAAAACGAGGGTCATCCTTATATATAATCGTTTGTTTCTTCATACAAATCCTTCCTGGGTCAGGGGCGTACCCTGATTTTTATTCAACAGTCTAAAGATTTTTAGAGCCAATTGAATTTGCAAAAGTTCATCCGAGTTTTTCAAATCGCTGTTCAGGATCTCTTTAATCTTTTCAATCCGGTAGATCAACGTATTTCGATGCAAAAACATCGCTTTTGCCGTTTCGCTTATGTTCAGATTATTGTGAAAAAAGTTTTCTAAAGTGACGATATAGCTTGTCTCGTGAAGTCGGTCATGTTCATAAATTGCGCCAAGGCTTTTAATGAAAAACGCTTCCAATTCAATACCTTTAATATTGGAATCTAAGAGATGATAAACCGAATGATCTTCAAAATGGGAGACGCCGCCTTTTTCATCAAACTTTTGCATAAGTCGGATGGATTCATTCGCTTCAGAGAAGCTTTTGTGAAGCAAATGAAGGGTATCGTATTGACTGCCAATTCCGATTAAGAACGTTGTTTGCTGGGCATATTTATTAAGGATTTCGAAAATGTCATTTCCGTATTTTTTCGCTTCCTGAACGGAAATAGAGGGTCTGCTTTCATTTTGACCTATTAAAATAATGATGCGATTATTTCGGTGAAAACAAGTAATCTCTTCCGTAATAAATTTGGAATGTTCATAGACTAACTCCACACATTTCCTTGCTTTATTCTCTAAATGCACTTTTCTGGCAATGAAATCCTGGCTGACGCTAGGCTCCTGCGACTCAATATTAACGACCATGCAAAGATACTTGTATTGATAATTTAATCCATGTAATTCACTGAGGGTCTGAATGGATTCGCTTGAAGTGATTTTTCCTGTTAATAAATCATCGAAGAAGTCCTGCCTGATTTTTAATTTTACTTCCTCGATTTCCTTTGCTTTAATTCTTTCCAGCGCCATGATGGTAGACGCCTTTTCTAAAATAATATAATCAAATTCTGTGAGCTCCCGTACCGTTTGCCAAACGACGATATAGCCATAGATCTGGTTAGCAACCGCAACAGGAAGAATGCGGCACTTAATTTCCATGCCCTCTATGTGATAAATACGTTTTATCGATTTTTTCATCTCGCTAATATCGTTCGGAATTGAATTCAGAAATGACTTATTAAATACCGACCGATTTTTCACGATATCGATGCAATAAGCTAATGGAACCTTATTATCCTGGTGCTCCGTGAAGTGCAGCAGCTTCCAATCCCGATCGACCAAAACAATGGGATTCCCAATGGTTGCAGACAATAGGGAAGAAATTCTTTCAATTCCTCCGCCTTCAAGGGTTATTCTAAAAAAAAGGTTGTGCATGTCCAGCGCTTTTCGATTTAATAAGTCGTATCTTCCGGAGGCTTTCTCATTAATGATCGAAATCACTCTAGAAAGCGTATATTCAAAGGGCAACTCAAGGAGAGGGAGTCCTAGCCTGTTCGCCTCATCAATCATATTTTGCGGAATCTTATCGAAGTAGCGTTTCATTTTAATGACTAACCCAGCACAATTAATTTCGGATAATTCTTTAATAATGCGATTTTGCAATTGTTCGTTATCTTTAAATATATAGCCTGTCGATAAAAGCAATTCATTCGGTGAGAGCCAGTCAAATGCTTCAGGGTTTTCGATGATATTCACAATGGAAATCTCGTTATTAATGCCCTTCTCGCCCGCAACGATTTTAAGGCCATCAATGGCTTTGATTTCAAACAAATCTTTAATGGTAAGTATTTGTCCTCACTCCCTTGTCAAAATTATATCACATATCATTGTACAAGTTGCACAAATGAGAGCGAAGCTTTTTGGTATTGTTAAACAATGATTTATTCCTGCATCGAGACTAAAATGACTAGTGTAAAGCAAATTGCAATTGGTCAACTATCCATTTAAAGAATTTATTCCGAAATGTACAACATTAACAAGGGAAACTTTAAACATTGGAGGTCGATCATTTAAGAAAATGACACTCGTGAGGAATGCACGTTCGGGCGATGTCGGATTTATCGAGCGGATTAAAGCTTCAAGCTTTAAGGGATATATACACAGCACCTTTACTCGAACGATCAATATTCAATGCCTTGAAGATGATGAGCTTTATACCCTTGCATGCGACCAAATAGACAATGGCCCAAATACGCTTGTGATAGACAAGGAAAGACTTGACGATATCGAATTAGCCGTAAATGTCCCGATCTATGCTGAAAATCAAAAGCTATATATCGGCAATCAACTGGTCATATCGATTGACAAGGCAAGCTTGTGGGAAAGTAAATTACCTGAATATCCTTCCAGCCTTGAGGCGTTGCACAGAAATATGTCCAAAATGAAGGGGTATATTGACCTTCATGGGAAGGGCGGGGGGATTAAGAAGGCACTTGAGCCTCAAAGCCCTTTTGATGCCGAGATGTCCAAAATGATAGAAGAAAGAACGCTAACCCTTCTGGCTCACATTTTGAGAAAAGATATGCCCGAGGCTTTGACGAGTGCGAGCAGATTAATCGGTCTTGGCCCTGGTCTAACGCCTTCAGGAGATGATTTTCTAGTCGGGTTATTTACTGTTCTGAATATTCCCAATAGTCAGTTATTTAGATATCGAATGTTGGCCCATCTAGTGGTTCAGGAAGCTAAAACTTTAACCAATGAGATTAGCTTTATGGCTCTAAAGAAAGCATCGCGAGGCCAGGTCAGAGAATCAATTATTCATTTGGTCAAATCTATTTTCACAGGTAACGATGAGGAGTTTACTCTCTCCTTAAATAAAGTATTAACGATCGGTTCTACTTCCGGAACGGATATCGCATTAGGTATTTACCGCGGATTAGAAGCCAATAGGAAGGTAGGAGGTCAAGTATGACTATTCAAGTATTAATTAAACCAAACACATTTTTTGATTCCGTTTCGTTAATGTCCTTATCCACCAAGGCCAACCAAATTGAAGGCGTTGAACAAGCCATCATTGCGATGGGAACGGAAATGAACAAAGAGGTGATCCGTAACGTCGGGTTAATGACCTCAGAGGTTGAAGAAGCGAAAACAAGCGATCTGATGATTGTTGTAAAGGCTGAATCCGATGAATTATGCGAAAACGCTTTTGTTGGAATTAATGAATTATTAACGAGGAAAAATTCGGCAGCTGTTGGTAAAGGCGAAGTGAAATATTCGACGATCTCATCCGCTGCAAGCGCTATTCCTGAAGCCAATTTTGCGGTGATTTCAGTAAACGGCGCTTATGCGGCAAGGGAAGCAAAAAAGGCGCTTGAAAACGACCTTCACGTTATGCTTTTTAGCGACAATGTCAGCCTTGAAGACGAAATCGAGCTTAAGAAGCTTGCTCATGAAAAAGGTCTTCTTATGATGGGGACAGACTGCGGAACCGCGATCATCAACAATGTCGGTTTAGCATTTGCCAATGCGGTTAGAAAAGGAAGCATTGGGGTTGTGGGTGCATCTGGAACAGGCAGCCAGGAGATGAGCGTCCGGATTCATGAATTTGGCGGCGGAATTTCGCAACTGATCGGCACGGGCGGCCGCGACTTAAGCGAAAAAGTTGGCGGAATGATGATGCTTGATGGCATAAGAGCTCTAGAAGCTGACGAAGCAACTAAAGTCATCGTTCTGGTATCTAAGCCGCCGGCACCAAGTGTAGAAGATAAGATTTGCGAACAAATTAAACAGTGCACAAAGCCGGTTGTCGTGTGGTTTATTGGCGGCAACGAAGAGAAGGTCACGAAAGCGGGCGGCCATTTTGCCAAAATGTCCAAAGAGGCTGCGCTTAAGGCTGTGCTATTAACAGGTGCCGATGAAAGCAAGATCAATAAAAAAGCACTGAACATTCCGTTAGTGAATGAAGTTCGTGCAAAACTAACCTCCGATCAAAAATACATTCGCGGATTATTCTGTGGCGGAACTTTATGTGACGAGGCCATGTATACGGCGATGGAAAAATTCGCTAACGTCTATAGCAACATTCAGAAGAACCCGGATTATCTGTTGAAGGATATTAATGTCAGCCAGGAGCATACATTCATTGATTTTGGCGATGATGAATTTACCCAAGGCAAACCCCATCCCATGATCGATCCTTCTACTCGCATAGCAAGATTTAAGCAAGAAGCGAAGGATCCGTCTGTAGGGGTTATCGTGATGGATTTCGTTTTAGGCTTTGGCTCGCACGAAGATCCGGTTGGCGTGATGCTCCCGCATATCATCGAAGCCAAGCAACAAGCGGAACAAGAAGGAAGACATTTGGAAATACTCGGATACATTCTTGGAACGGAGCTGGACCCGCAAAACTACCAAGAGCAAATTGACAAGTTAGTCGCTTCGGGGGCCACGCATGCCTCAAGCAGCCAAAACGCCGGATTGCTAGCTCGTGAATTCGTTGTGAAGGGGGAATAGACTGTGAGTAAAATTAACGAACTCTTTAAATCTAACATTCATGTGATCAACGTCGGAATCGAATTTTTCAAAGAGGATATTCTAAAACAAAATGCCCATGCAACCCATCTGGAATGGAAGCCGCCAGGCGGCGGGAAGCCGGAAATCATTGCCGCTTTGGATAAGCTTGAAAACCCTGCCCTCGCTGAAAAAATTGAAGAAGCGAATAAGCTTGCCGTTGAGAGAATTGTTAATTCTCAACCCGTGTTAATTGGATTTGATAAAGCGATTAACTGTGTTCCAGGCATGACCAAAACAACCATTCTTCATGCAGGTCCTCCCATCGCATTTGAAAATATGAGCGGTCCAATGAAGGGGGCCGTTACAGGGGCGCTCGTTTTTGAAGGATTGGCTAAAGACATCGAGGACGCGTTCAAGGTTGCGGCATCAGGAGAAATTACGTTCGCACCTTGTCACGAGCATAACTGTGTCGGTTCGATGGCCGGTGTAACTTCAGCTTCGATGTATATGCACATCGTCGAAAACAAGACTTATGGAAATATCGCTTATACAAACTTAAGTGAGCAGTTATCCAAGATTTTGCGTATGGGCGCTAATGATGAAAGTGTCGTCAATCGTTTGATTTGGATGCGTGATGTACTTGGGCCCATTTTAAGAGAGGCCATGCAACTCCATCCAACCGGAATTGATTTACGGTTGATGCTTGCTCAAGCTCTTCATATGGGGGATGAGTGTCATAATCGTAATGTTGCAGGCACGACATTATTAATCCAAGCTTTAACTCCTTATATTTTACAAACGGACTATACGACAGAACAAAAGCGCGAAGTATTTGAATTCGTAGCAAGCAGCGACTATTTCTCGGGTCCTACTTGGATGGCGTTGGCCAAATGTGCGATGGATGCTGCTCATGGCATTGAGAATAGTACAGTTGTAACAACAATGGCGCGCAACGGTGTGGAATTTGGTATTCGCGTAAGCGGCATGGCAGGCAACACTTGGTTTACCGGCCCGGCGCAGAAGGTTGTCGGACCTATGTTTGCAGGCTATAAGCCGGAGGACTCGGGACTAGATATCGGAGATAGCGCCATCACTGAAACCTATGGGATAGGTGGATTTGCTATGGCTGCCGCCCCTGCGATTGTAGCGCTTGTGGGGGGGACGGTAGATGAAGCGATCGGCTTCTCCACGCAAATGAAAGAAATTACGACAACTGAAAATCCAAACGTAACGATTCCGTTATTAAACTTCATGGGCGTTCCGACAGGGATCGATGTACGAAAGGTGATGCAAACAGGCATCAAGCCAATTATCAACACGGCCATCGCGCACAAGGATCCAGGGATCGGAATGATTGGCGCCGGTATTACGTATCCGCCGGTTGAAGCTTTTGAAAAAGCGTTGCTTGCTTTAAGCGAAAACATGAATTAGGGCGTGTCTGTGTTCTCTAAATTTCCCAAAAAATTAAGCGAAAAATAATCCATTCTAAGGAGAATTTTATATGGGAAAAGTAGCTCTATGGAAAAAGGGAGACATCGCGGCTTCCTTCGGCTTATTCGTTAACGTTTTGACAGACTTTTTGGTTATGATCTCCTTATTAATTGGCGTAGTGGGCATGCCGACAGAGTTTGTTTTTAAACGAATCGTTCCCGGCTTTGGATTAGCGGTATTGATATCCGGTATTATTTTTGCCTATTTTGCCTATAAATTAGCTAAGAAAACAGGTCGAAAAGATATTACCGCATTACCGTCGGGTTCGAGTTCGCCTGGTATTTTTCTTATCGTATTTGTGATTATGCTTCCTCTGTATCATCAAACGCAGGATCCTGTTTTCACAACTTCCGTCGCTGTGCTTTGGGGCTTTATTGAGGCGTCGATTCTATTTTTAGGCGCATTCATCGGCGAAACAATTAGACGGATTGTTCCAAGAACGGTATTGTTAGCAGCTCTGGCAGGCTTGGCATTTGTTTTCCTAGGCATGAACCCTATGCTGCAATCCTTTGAAATGCCTGTAGTGGCCTTTGTTGCCTTAATCATCATTTTCATGAACTGGTTAAGTAAACATCCTATATTGAAGAAAATACCTACGGGTCTATTATTGATCGTAGTTGGAACGGCAATTGCTTGGATCGCTGGATATCAAAACCCTTCTGATGTGACAGAAGCGCTAAAATCATTTGGCTTTAATCCTCCTATGTTGCATTTGAATGGGCTGTTCGACCATATTAACGCTGCATTGCCTTATTTATTAACGGCTATCCCTTTAGGGCTATCCAACTTCATCTTTAATCTCGAAAACGTTGAAGCAGCTGCAGTTGTTGGGGATGAATACAATACGAGAGACGTTATGCTTGCAAACGGTTTCTCTACGGCAGTAGGCGGACTTTGCGGTAACCCATTCCCAGTAACCGTATATGTAGGACATGCAGGGTGGAAAGAAGTAGGCGCTGGCTTAGGCTATTCCATTGCTAGCTCTGCCGCCATATTCTTTTTATCGATTTTCAGTCTAATGGGTCTGTTACTCGCTGTTGTTCCTATTGCCGCTATTGTTCCGATGCTCGTGTTTATTGCGGTTGTAACAGGTCATCAAGTCGTTAAAGAAAGTCCGAAATTTGAAGCTCCGGCCATCTTTGTCGCTTTCTTCCCCTGGGTTGCGAATTGGGCGCTAGTTGCTGTGAATAATGCACTTTCGGCTGCGGGTGTGTCGGTAGGGGAGGCTGCCGGCGAAGTTTCTTCAGCTGCCCTGCATAATGCCGGACTGTTCTATGACGGATTGGTTGCTTTAGGTAATGGGGCTCCTATTACGAGTGTACTTTGGGGCTGTATAGCCGTATTTACGATTCGCAACACGCCTATTGGAGGCATCATAGCTGCATTGCTGGGAGCTCTACTAACTTTTGTTGGCGCCATTCATACAAATACTCTTGGAATTGCACAAGAGATCGCTATGCCTTTCGTTATTGGTTATTTACTAATGGCCGCGTTCTTGGTGTATAAACTTTATGTCAATAAGAAAGAAAATATTGGTCCTGTTACGGAATAACGAATGGAGGAATTTGGATATGGATTATATGAAATTAGCTGCGGAAGCAACGACTGTGGGGATGGCCAATAAAGTAGGCGGACCCTTCGGTGCAACAATCGTACGCGGGAATGAAATTATCGCAGTCGTAAGCAATACAATGATGAGAGATACGGATCCGTCTGCCCATGCTGAAATGGTTGCCATTCGCGAAGCTTGTAAAAAGCTTGGAACGATGGATTTATCAGATTGTGTCATCTACGCGACTTGCGAGCCTTGTCCAATGTGTGTGTCCGCGATCATTTGGTCAGGCATTAAAGAAGTCTATTACTGTAATACGAGAGAGGATGCTCATCAGCATGGCTTCTCCGACATGCATCTGCGTAAGTATTTAACCGGGGAGGACACAACTGTTCTTAACATGGTGAAAGTAGCACCGCGAGAAGATTGCGACCATTTGTTTGAGTTTTTCCATCAATTAAATAAATAACGTTAGATAGCGATTCACCATTCGGGGCTGTCTTATAAGCGGTTGTTTGAGATGATCGATAGACAAAGTAAGGTGTATGTACCTCCCGGAGACTGCCTCATACGCTCCTGAAATGACCTTGTAACGGGTTTGCCTATTCAGATTTCAGGGGCGTATAGCATCGGAGGGAGGTACATACACCTTGTACTCTTCTCATCGATTGTTTTGCAGAGCAACTTGGATGGCATTATGAGACAGCACCCGTATTTTTTAACGGGAAATGAGGTGTCAACGATTATGATGACGAATAACTTAAATCAAGATCTGATTGAGGCGAGTGAACAAGGGAATAGAGAGGCAGTCCGTCGACTTTTGGTAGAAGGCGCGAATGTTGAATATAAGGATGCGAATGGTCGCACGGCACTCATGGCCGCAACCCAAAGGAATCAAATCGAGGTCACTCAGGTACTGTTAGAGGCCGGAAGCGATGTGAACGCAAGAGATATCACTTTGTTGACACCCTTTATTTGTTCGGGTGCAAACGGCTTTCACGAAATATTAAGCTTAATGTTGAATTACGGGGCCGATTTAAAGAGCGTCAATCGATTCGGCGGAACGGCTTTACTACCTTCCAGTGAAAAAGGCTACTTAAAAACGGTCCAAAGATGTTTAGATGCCGGAATTCCAGTGAACCATGCCAATGATTTAGGTTGGTCTGCACTCTTAGAGTCCGTTATTTTAGGAAATGGCGGGCGCTTGTATTCCGACGTAATTCAATTACTTGTTGAAGCAGGAGCGGATGTAAATTTGCCCGACCGGGACGGGAAATCTTCGCTGCAGCATGCAATTGAACTAAAGCAAGCTAAGGTCGTGGAAATTTTAAAGAAGGAATTTGTTGAAAGCAATGAAACGATCAGGCAAGCAAAAGCGTTAGCTCGCGCGGATCAATATGAAGAAGCTATTAAATTAATCGATATAGCATTGGAAAGCGATGCGGAAAACCTTGATCTAATCTACTATAAAGGCTATTTCCTACAAGAGTTAAAGAGATTTGAAGAAGCGCTGGAACAGTATCAAAAGGCATTGGCTATTCATCCAAATGACTTGGATTTCTATTTCTATACAGCTAATTGCTTGCGGTTAATGAAAAAGCCGGAGGAAGCATTGGCGGAATACGATAAAGCTGTCTCCTTAGCTCCTAATGAAACGTTTTATCTGTACCATAAATCAAACTATTTAAGAGAGCTTGGCCGACATGAAGATGCAGTTGCGGCGATGGATCAACTATTAGCCATGCAGCCGAATCGCTATGATTTCTCTTTTCATAAAGCCAATAGCTTAAGATCCCTAGGAAGACATGAAGAAGCGATTGAAGCCATCGAAAATGCCATTAACAATGATCCAACCAATCCCTTGTATCATACGCATAAGCAAAAATCGTTGGAATTACTAGCAAAAGAATAGATGCATACCACTAGGAGGCTTTAAAAAATGGAAAAAGTGGTCATTGTTGCCATTGGGGGCAACTCTTTAGTTCGTGATAATGGACGCGACTCGATTCAAGATCAATATGAGGCTGTCGTCGAAACAGCTGTAAATATCGCAGGCATGGTGGAGCAAGGCTATAATGTTGTCGTTACCCATGGTAACGGACCGCAAGTCGGCTTTGAGCTTAGAAGAGCTGAAATTGCCAATGAAGTAGCGGGAATGCCGGAAGTTCCTCTCGTAAATTGCGGTGCGGATACGCAGGGCGGGATTGGTTATCTTATTCAACAGGCTTTAACGAATGAGTTCGCCAAAAGAGGCATTAACAAAAAAGTGGCGACTGTCATTACACAGGTTGAAGTAAGCAAGGATGATCCTAATTTTAAAAATCCATCCAAACCGGTGGGATCATTTTTTACTTTGGAGCAAGCGGAAGAAATGAAAAAAGAACATCCGGACTGGATTTTCATTGAGGATTCCGGCCGTGGGTACAGAAGAGTTGTGCCATCGCCAAAACCCATTGACATTGTTGAAAAGGATGCCATTAAAACACTAATAGATTCAGGGTTTGTCGTTATCGCGGTTGGCGGCGGTGGAATCCCGGTTATCAAATCGGATAACACCTACAAAGGTATTGATGCTGTTATTGATAAAGACTTCGCCACCAGTCTCTTGGCTGAGCAAATTAAAGCAGATGCCTTAATTATTACGACTGGGGTTCCAAGAGTTTTTATCAACTATGGTAAACCCAATCAAAAAGCACTGGAAAAAATAACAGTCGAAGAAACAAAACAATATGTTGCAGAAGGTCACTTCCCGCCGGGAAGTATGCTGCCCAAGATTGAAGCCAGCTTAAGCTTCCTGGAACACAATGGCTCAAGAGTCATTATTACAAACCCTGAAAGCCTAAAAGATGCGATTAATGAGGAGGCGGGCACTCATATCATTGCGTAATAAACGCTATAGGGGATGCAGTTGGCTTTGACGTTTTGTGCAAAAATTCCGCGGAGAAAGTGCATTGAGAGTTCGGCTTCCTTTCCGTAATATTGTCCCTGTGGTGATTGAGAATGAATATCAATTACAATGAGACTACGGAAAGGGGATTCATCATGTTGGCAAAAACAAACAAAGCGGCGGCGCTCGTCCTCGCTATTCTGATGATTGGTGTACTCGCTGCGTGCGGCGGCAAGTCGAACTCGGAGGGTTCGTCTTCGCCGTCTGCAACTACGCCGTCTTCTACGACCTCGGCTTCCGCTTCTGCTTCGTCCGAGCCTTCGCAGGAAACGCAAGGGAGCGCAGAAACGAGAATCGTTAAGGACGAATTCGGCGATGTCGAAATTCCGGCTCATCCTCAGCGCGTCGTCGGAGTTTACGTCGAAGATTACTTGAAGGCGCTCGGCGTAACGCCGGTCGCGCAGTGGTACCATCCGCTGTGGGGCAAGCAGGATTACTTGAACCTGGACGTTCCGCTGTTCGATACGACGGGAAGCATAGAGGCGCTCATCTCGTACAACCCCGATCTGGTTATCGTTGACGGAGGGGTAGATAAGGAGAAGTACGACGTATACTCCAAAGTTGCTCCGACTTATCGGTTGACCGAAGACGTGCTGCAAAGCTCTGCCGAGATGTTGCGGGCCGTTGCGGACGTGCTGAACATTCCGGACAAGGCGGAAGAAGTCATTGCCGGCTACGAAAGCAAGGTTGCCGACGGGAAAGCCAAGCTGCTGGCGGCGGTCGGCAAGGAGAAGGTGGCCTTTATTCGCGTCAATGTGGGGGAAAAGACGCTTGCCCTGTTCGGAGTAAAAAATCGCTACACCGGCGTCATCTACTCGGAATTCGGGCTTGAGCCGATTCAGATGGCCAAGGATATGACCGAATATCAGAACATCCTCTCCGAAGAGGTCATTCCGGAGCTCGGTGCGGACCATATCATTTTCATTCCTTCCAACGGAAGCTGGGATACTCCGGAGTATCAGGAGGATTTCAAGCTGCTGGACAGTCCGCTGTGGCAATCGGTTCCCGCAGTTCAGAAGGGCAACATTTACAAATTCGAGCGGAGCCACTGGCAAAGCGGCGCGATTACGGCCAATGGGATGAAGCTGGACGATCTGCTCGGGGCGATGGCGAAATAAGGAAGCGATTCGGGAGAAGCTTTTCAATGACGATCATTGAAGAGCTTTTCTTTTTCTTATACACTGATAGCAACAGGGTTGAAAATCATTCTCATTATCGGCGTTCGGGAAAAAGGGGAAGGAATTATGCTGGATGAAACGGTACGACTTCGACCCGCGGCGCGGCATGAGCTCCTATCCGTCGCTTTTGTAAGAGAAGAGGCGTTCAAGGAGCGCACGGCTTATTTGGATGCGCGTTTCGCGCTCGTTGCAGTCACGGCGGGAAAAGGACGGCTGATCGTTGATGGCGAGGGCTATGAGCTGAGACAGGGCAGCGTGCAACTGCTCGAACGCGGCAAAGCGCTTCGATTCGAAGCTGCCGACGGCGGATTGAGCTTTTATTTGCTTAGGTTCGAGAGGGAGGATGAAGGGGGGAGCGCCGACGGACTCCAGCTTCCGACGGGAGCGCTGGTCTGCACGCCGTTTTCTCAGGTTTTGCTGCTGCTTGACGCTCTCTACAGGCAAAGGGAGACCGAAGACGAGCTGGAAGCGTTCGAGAACCAGGTTCGGTTCGGGGAATTGCTGCTTCTGCTCGGCAAGCAGAACCGATCCGCTACTTATGAAGCCAGAGCAAGGCGGGAGGTGCTGCACACCGCGGAGGAGATGCAGTCCAATTACGCTCATCCGTATACGGTGGATCAATTGGCGTCGTCGGCGGGCATGACGCGCGCAAAATATACGCAGTTGTTCAAGGAGCTGACAAACCAGCTTCCGCTGGAATATCTCAACGGGCTGCGGATTGAGAAGGCTCAGCAGCTGTTGCTGCTATCGCAGGACAAGCTGGTCGAGATTGCGAATACAGTCGGCTATAACGACGAGTACTATTTCAATCGGCGCTTTAAGCAGGAGGTCGGCGTCACTCCGGGACAGTTCAGACGCCAGCGCCGCGATCCGGACCGAGCGTTCGCGCCGTTCTTGGAGGATTTTCTGGTGGCGCTGGAGATGAAGCCGATCGTGCAATTTTACGATCGGATCTGGGGCAGGCAGGAGTATCTTGGACTGCACGACGTGCCCGAATTCGAATTGTCCACCGGGAACTGGGACGAGCTTGCGGTTTACCGACCGGAGCTGATCATTCTGGACGCAGGCTATCGCCGCTGGAGTTTGGAAAGGTGCCGGGAAATCGCTCCCGTGTTCAGGCTGCCGTCAACCGGCGAGGACTGGCGGGCGACGCTGCATGCGATCGCGGCCGTATTCGGGATTCAAGACCGGGCGGCGGAGGCGATCAAGCAGTACGAGAACAAGGCGGGAGAAGCAAGGCAATCGCTGCTGGACGCGCTGGGCGGAACAATGCCCTCCGTCGCCGTGCTGCGTATTTCCGATCTTGCGGTCTACCTGTACGGCGGCAAACAGCTTGGGTATACGGGACCGGTGCTCTACGGGGATTTGGGCTTGCGCGAACCCGAGCTGATCGGCAGTCTGATGCCGCAAGAAAGACGGGTGGCGATCGATCCGCAGACGCTAACGCGACTGGACGCCGACCATCTGTTCATTACTTTCGATAAGAGGGAGGGCGAAGGTCGGGAATTGCTCGATTCTCCGGAGTGGAAAGCCCTGCCCGCAGTTCGCAACGGCCATGTGCACGAAATGGATTTCTTCGCCTGGATGAATTACGGCGTCATGTCCCATCATCGCAAGATCGAAGATGTTCTTCGTGTATTTAGGATAGGAGCAGCAAACAAAGTGCAGCATTGACGGCCATTGGGCCGCATGCTACACTTTTTCTATCGATAAAATTATCGATAATCTTATCGATAACTTAAAATGAGGGATGCGCCATTTCGTTTCGATTGGACGAACGGGGAACTTCGCTGAGCGAGCAAGTGTATTTGGGCTTGTTCGAGGCGATCGTCAGAGGAGAGCTGTATCCGGGCTACCGGATGCTTGTGCTTGAGATTGCGAACGCGCTTGGCATCAGCCAAGCTCCGGTCAGGGAAGCAATGGAGCGGCTGAAGCAGGAAGGGCTGCTCGTGGGTAAGGCGAACAAAGGCTCTATCGTCGCGGAGATTAAGCAGGAGGAGATCGAGGAGATCTACGCCCTGCGCGAGCTGATCGAATGGGATGCTGTGCGCAGATCGATTCCGCAGTTGGACGAGGAGGATTTTCGGCGTCTGTCCGCGATCTACGAGGACCTGGTCCGAGCGGCGAGGGAGGACGACTTGTTCCGGTTTATCGATCTGGACATGGCGTTCCATGACTACTTTTTCGAGAAATCGGGCAACCGGACGATTCTCCACATTTGGCGGCAGAGCGCGGTTAAGCTGAAGCGGTTTTTGGCTGTTACGAACAAGCTTTATTTTCCGAATCTGCTGTCGATCGCCGTTGGTCACGCGCCGCTGATTGAGGTGCTGAAAACCGGAGACGAAGAGGAGATTAAACGGCTGTATGTGCTCCACATGAAGGAAGTCTGGTGGAGGATGGGGCACGGAAACCGGCAGAAGGAATAGCGCGCAAGGGGGCAGGAACAGTGAGCACACAGTCGACAACAAACGAGGCGGCGCTTCGTCCCGAAGTCGTGACTTTCGGCGAAACGATGGGGCTGCTGATAGGCGGAGCAAAGGGCATTGAGCATAGCGCAAGCTTGGACAAGTCGTTCGGAGGAGCGGAGAGCAACGTGGCGATCGGACTAGCTCGGCTCGGTCATCGAGTCGGCTGGTTTGGCTTGCTCGGAGACGATCCGGTAGGGCGTCACATTCTAAAGACGATTCGGGGAGAAGGCGTTGACGTATCCCGGGCAAGTCTGACGGATGAAGCGGCGACCGGCTTAATGCTGCGAGAGCAGTTAGCGGGCAAAAGCTCTGTTTATTATTACCGCAAGCTGTCTGCGGCGAGCCGCATGCGGCCGGAGGAGCTGGATGCCGATTACATCGGGCAGGCCAAGCTGCTTCATCTGACGGGTATTACGCCTGCGCTAAGCCCGAATTGCCGGGATACGGCCCGCGAAGCGATTCGCGTCGCCAAAGCCGCCGGAGTGAAGGTCGTATTCGATCCGAATTTGCGGCTTAAGCTGTGGGGACTGGACGAGGCCAGGACGACTTTGCTGGAGTTGGCCGAGGAAGCGGATTATTTTCTGCCGGGCTTGGATGAATTGAAGCTGCTGTACGATACGGACGATTTCGAGGAAATTGTCGGTCGGCTGCGACGCTTGAAAGCCCAAACGATCGTCAAAGGCGGCGATCGGGAGACATACGTCATCTACCCGGATGAGGTTGTCGCCGTACCGTACTTCAAGGCGGAACACTTCGTCGATCCGATCGGGGCCGGAGACGGCTTCTGCGCCGGGTTTCTATCCGGGCTTTTGCGCGGTTTCGATCCGGTCGAGGCCGTGCGGCTGGGCAACCTGGTCGGCTCGCTCGTCGTTCAGATGGCCGGGGATTGGGAAGGGCTGCCAACTCGCAAGGAAACGGATGCCGTGCTGAACAATGTAGCTCATGTTGAGCGCTAATTGAAATCGATCGGATGAACGCCTCTAACGGTCTGGCAGACCGTTACGCGAGCGAAATCGATCGGATGACCGCCTCTAACGGTCTGGCAGACCGTTATGCAAGCGAAATCGATCGGATGACCGCCTCTAGCGGTCTGGCAGACCGTTACGCGAGCGAAATCGATCGGATGACTGCCTCTAACGGTCTGGCAGACCGTTAAGCGAGCGAAATCGATCGGATGACCGCCTCTAGCGGTCTGGCAGACCGTTACGCGAGCGAAATCGATCGGATGACCGCCTCTAACGGTCTGACAGACCGTTATGCGGGGGAAATCGATCGGATGACTGCCTCTAACGGTCTGGCAGACCGTTACGCGAGCGAAATCGATCGGATGACCGCCTCTAACGGTCTGGCAGACCGTTATGCAAGCGAAATCGAACGATGACTGCCTCTAACGGTCTGACAGACCGTTAAGCGAGTAGCAAAATCGTACCTGTCTGAAGCCGGCAAAGCCGTCCCTTTGGGGGATGTAATGGACTTTTTTTCAAATCACTTTAATAACAGAGAGGCGGACAAATTAGATGAACAAGATTCACACGATTCAGCGCATTGTCGATCACGGAGTCGTCGCCGTGCTTCGAGGCAAGGACGCCAACGAAGTGGCCGAAATGGCGGAGCAAGCGATTGCAGGCGGAATCAAGGCGATCGAGATTACGATGACGGTGCCCTCGGCGCTCAAAGCGATCGAGAAGCTGGCCGCAAAATATTCCAGCACGGCGAACGATCCGAGCAAGTTCGCGATCATCGGCGTCGGCACGGTGCTCGACCCGGAGACAGCGCGAGCCGCCATTCTAAGCGGGTCCGAATTCGTCGTAGGGCCTTCGCTTAATCCGGCGACCGTCGCGCTATGCAATCGCTATCGGATTCCGGTAATGCCCGGCGTCATGACGATCAAGGAAATTCAGGAGGCGCTGGAGCTTGGAGTCGATATCGTCAAGCTGTTCCCAAGCACGACTCCGTCGGCGATCAAGGCGATCAAAGGACCGCTGCCGCAGGCAAACATTATGCCGACCGGGGGCGTTACGCTCGACAATATCGGCGAATGGATCGCGGCGGGCGCCATTGCCGTCGGCATCGGATCGGACCTGACGAACGAGGCCGCGAAGAAAGGCGATTTAAGCCTGATCGCCGCGCGCGCCGCTCAGTATGTGCAAGCCTTCAAGGCCGCCAGGGGCCAATAGTTCGCGTCTAGACAGACCTGCCAGCCGTTCAATTACGGCTAGGCAGGTTTTTGCGTTGCCGCCAATCGTCGGTCGCGAGACGGAGGTTTATAATCATATAACGATGTGTTTATGGAAAATGGCGTCAATTTCTTTGATTTTTTCGCCCGATTTCGCTATTATAAAAAAGTGACGATAAATATGACTCTAATGAAGCGGAGGTGTCCATAGGATGGATATCGTAGAGCAAATCGACAAAATCAATCGGCAATTGACCGTGAACGGATATAAACTGACGCCGCAGCGCGAAATTACTTTGAAGGTGCTGTTGGAGAACGAGAGAGATCATTTGAGCGCCGAAGATGTGTTTATGCTCGTGCGACAGAAGTTTCCGGAGATCGGGTTGGCAACGGTATACCGGACTTTGGAACTGCTCGCGGAATTGAACATCGTGCAGAAGATGAACTTCGGAGACGGAGTCGCCCGCTTCGACCTTCGTCAGGAGGGGCACGATCATATGCATCACCATCTCGTATGCAGGGTATGCGGGGCGCTGGAGGAAATTCAGGACGATTGGCTGCTGGAGCTGGAGCAGCGTGTCGCTAACGAATACGGCTTTAAGGTGACCGATCACCGCCTCGATTTTATGGGTGTATACCAAACTTGCAAAAACGACAGCAAGACCTGCAAGAGAACGGGCAAAGCCGTTTCTTGAGCAGGGAACGCCAGACCTGCCGACCGCTTTAACGCGGTCGGCAGGTTTTTTTGCGTCTGCCGAGGGGATGAAGGGACTTGTGGCGATACTATTGGCGAGCAAGCGATGGAAGTATGCGGGCAATAGAACTGTCGCGTTGCACGCAGCACTATGAGCGGGCAAGTGGGGTGGACGCACCATTTTGGCCTCGGTCGCGAGTGCGACTGGGCGTTCCCCAGGCGGGAAAGAGTGCGTTTTTACAAACAAAAGTGCCGGATTGTTACGTTGTGAGCTTCTTGAAAGCGCTTTACAATGAACATGTAAATCAAACAAGGGAGGACATCGGGATGAGAAAAAAATGGGCGGGTGCAATGGCGCTGCTGCTGGCGGGAAGCGTGATCGCGGCAGGCTGCGGCTCCGATAGCAAGGGCAAGGAAGGCGGAAAATCCGATTCGCTGACGCTGTATTATTCCCACGCGGCGGACTGGTCCGATCCGATCGTGAAGGAGTTTCAGGAGAAGACCGGGATCACGGTTAACCTCGTGGGCGCCGGCACGGGCGAGCTGATCGCAAGAATCCGCGCCGAGAAAGACAATCCGTTGGGCGACGTGTTATGGGGAGGCTTCGTAGACGGCTATGCGGTCGTCGACGATCTGCTCGAGCCGTACAAGAGCACCGAGCTCGACAAACTGATCCCCGAGGCGAAGAGCCCGAACAACACCTGGTACGGCTTTAACCTAGAGCCGATGGTCATCATTTACAATCCGAAGCTGGTGAAGGAAGAGGAAGCGCCGAAGAGCTGGGAGGATTTGACCGATCCGAAATGGAAAGGCAAAATCGCCCATGCCGATCCGGTCAAGTCGGGCTCGTCGTTTACGGCCGTGGTGAACATGATCCTGTCCAAGCCGGATCGCGAGCAGGGAATGGATCTGATCAAGCGGTTCGTCGACAACCTGGACGGCAAGCTGATCAGCAGCTCCTCCGGCACATTCAAGGGCGTCGCAGACGGCGAATACAGCGTTGGCGTGACGTATGAGCAAGGCGCGCTCAAGTATATGGAATCCGGAGCGGATCTGGAAATTGTCTATCCGTCCGACGGCAATACGCTGCTGACGTCCGGTCTCGGCATCGTTAAGAACGCCAAGAACATGGAGAACGCCCAGAAGTTCGTCGATTTCGTGCTGGGCAAGGAAGTGCAGTCCCATATCGGCGATATTTACCGTCGTACGGTGAGGACGGATTTGCAGGAGCCTAAGGGCATGGTACCGCTCAGCCAGCTCGTAAAAATCGATTACGACATGGAATGGGCCATCGCCAACAAAGAAATGATTACGAAGAAATGGAAGGAATTCGTGGTCGGCCAATAAGCCCAAGAAACTGGCTGAACGCAGAGGCACCAAGCGGCGGGAACCAGGGAAACTATCTCGCGGTTCCCGCCTCAACGAGACAGGAGTGATCAGATGAGCCACAGCGTAACCTTCCGCAATCTGACGAAGAAATACGGGGACAACACGGCGGTAGACGGCATCGATTTTTCTATTAAGGAAGGCGAATTTTTCACTATTCTCGGTCCGTCGGGCTGCGGCAAAACGACGCTGCTTCGCATGATTGCGGGCTTCAATTCGATTGAGGACGGACAGATTTTGTTCGACGATCGGGTCATGAACGAGATTCCCGCTTACCAGCGAAATATCGGGATGGTATTCCAGAACTACGCCATCTTTCCACATATGACGATTCAGAAAAACGTCGCATACGGGCTGAAGGCGCGCAAGCTGCCGAAAGCGGAAATCGCGGACAGAGTGGGCGATATGCTGAAGCTGATGCACATCGAGAAGTACCGCGACCGCGATCCCTCCCAGCTCAGCGGCGGACAGCAGCAGCGGGTCGCGCTGGCGCGGGCGCTTGTCATCCATCCGACGATTCTGCTCATGGACGAACCGCTCAGCAATCTGGACGCCAAGCTGAGAATCGATATGCGCATCGCCATCAAGAAAATTCAGAAAGATCTGAACATTACGACGATATATGTGACGCACGATCAAGAGGAAGCGCTGGCGATGTCCGACCGGATCGCGGTCATGAACGCAGGTATTGTCGAGCAGATCGGCACGCCGCAGGAAATTTACTCGAAACCCGCGACGGCGTTCGTGGCCGGCTTTATCGGCACGACTAATTTCCTGGACGGCACCCTGACCGCTGTAGACGGCTCTGCAACAACCGGCACAGCAGAGCCGGGCAAGCCGGTCGCAGTCGACATCAAGGGCGTCGGGACGATCTCCGTCGGCGCAAGGAAGTCGACGACCGGCGATGTCCGTCTCGCCGTTCGTCCGGAGGATATTCATCTGACCGAGCCGGGAGCAGACGAGCCGCAAGGACGCGTTGCGCTTGTCACATTCCTCGGCGACTTCATCAGCTACGAGATCGAGCTGGGCGGCGGACAAACCGTCGAGGTGAACGAATACGCCAAGGACACCGCCGTACTGCGGGCCGTCGGCGACCGGGTCGGCGTTCGCTTCAACCTCGGCAAGCTTCATCTGTATCGCCACGGCGAGGGGGAGGCGATCGTATGAGCATCCCTGCGACGGGACCGGCAATCGGACAGGGCGGTGCGCGTAGAAGATGGCGGAAGCCGTCGTTCTGGATCATCGTCAGCGCGTCGCTGTTGGCGCTGATGATCGTGTTTCTCGTCTATCCGTTCTCCTCGCTGTTCCTGAAGAGCTTCTATCACTCGGAGACGCACCGGCCGAGCTTCGTGAACTTCATCGACTTTTTCACGACGCCCTACTACTTCAACACGCTTAAACACAGCTTGACGGTATCGGGGCTGACGACGGTGCTGGCGACGCTGATCGGCGTGCCGCTCGCCTACATCATGACGAGATTTAACGTATGGGGCAAATCGATTATCAATATTATGATCGTGCTGAGTCTGTTGTCCCCGCCGTTCATCGGCGCGTATTCATGGATTTTGCTGCTTGGGCGCAGCGGCTTCGTGACAAAGCTGTTCGAGAAAATCGGCATCGTGCTTCCGACGATCTACGGCTTTCACGGGATGATTCTCGTGTTCACGCTGAAGCTGTTCCCGTTCGTCTACATGTACGTTTCCGGCGCGCTCTCCAACATGGACAGCTCGCTGGAGGAAGCGGCCGAGAACCTCGGCATGTCCCGCATCCGCAAGCTGCTGACGCTAACGTTCCCGGTCATCGTACCGTCTATCAGCGCGGGCGCTATCGTCGTGTTCATGACCTCGCTCGCCGATTTCGGCACTCCGCTGCTCATCGCGGAAGGCTACAAGGTGCTGCCTGTCGTCGTCTACGAGGAGTTCATGAGCGACATCGGGGGCGATGTCTATCTGGCCAGCACGCTGAGCACCGTTATCGTCCTGTGCGCGCTGCTCGTGCTGTTCGTCCAGAAGTATATCGTCTCGCGCAAAAACTACCGAATGAGCGCCCTGCGCCCGCCCGCCGTTCAGAAGCTGAAGCTGGGCAAGCGCTCGCTGCTCACGGCGATCGCCTTCGCGGTGTCGCTGCTGGCGGTCACGCCGCAGATCGTCGTATTCATCACGTCCTTCATCAAGACGCGCGGTCCGCTGTTCGTAAGCGGCTTCAGTCTGGACAGCTACAAGGCGATCGGCTTTAAGCTGTCGAAGAATATCGCCAATACATTTTATTTCGCCAGCATCGCCATCGTCATTATGGTCGTCGTCGGCCTGCTGCTGAGCTACGTCGTCGTCCGCAGAAGGTCGCTGCTGGCGTCGCTGCTCGACTCGCTGGCGATGTTCCCTTACGTCATTCCCGGCTCCGTGCTCGGGATCGGGCTAATCACCGCCTTCAACAAGGCGCCGCTTATTCTGACCGGAACGGCAACGATCATTATCGTGTCTTACGTCATCCGAAAGCTGCCATTTATTTTGAGATCAAGCACGGCGATTTTGTACCAGATCGATCCAAGCATCGAGGAAGCCTCGATCAGCCTTGGCGTGCCGCCGATGCGCACGTTTTTCAAGACAACAGCGGTGCTGATGCTGCCCGGGCTGTTCTCCGGAGCCATTCTCAGCTGGGTGCAGACAATCAACGAACTCAGCTCCACGCTGATCTTGTTCTCCGGCAAGACGGGCACGATCTCGGTGGCGATCTTTACGGAAATTTTCAAGGACAGCTTCGGCACGGCGGCAGCGCTGGCTTCGATTCTGTCGGTGGCGACGGTCGTCTCGCTGCTCATTTTCAATAAATTTTCCGGCGGCAGAAGCGTTATGATGTAGAAGCAGGAAGGGACAACGAAGGGAGACGAAACGATGGAAGAGTTAATGGAGAAGACGATTGCGTGCGTGCGTGCGGCTGGCGAAATCGTTCGCGGCGGAAGCAAGGAGCTTAGCGTCGAGGAAAAAGGGTTCGCCAACTATGTCACGAATATCGACTTGGCCGTTCAGCGGGAGCTTAACGGGGCGTTAAACGCGCTGGATGCGGAAGCCGAGTTCATCTCCGAGGAGAACGAGACGAACGATTATGCGACACGGAAGGCGAAGTGGATTCTCGATCCGATCGACGGCACGACCAATCTGATCCACGGGTACCCGCACGTCGCGATTTCCGTCGCGTACGTAGGGCCGGAGAGACGCTTCGGCATCGTCTACAATCCGTTTAACGGAGAGCTGTTCACCGCGCTGTCCGGCGCGGGAGCTTGGCTGAACGGAGAGCGGTTGTCCGTATCGCGCAACGCCGCGCTCGGGGATTGCATTTTCGGGTTCGGGTTTCCGTACGAGAGGCGGGTGTCCGCCCCCAGAATGTTCCGCGCCGCCGAAAAAGTATTCGCCGAGTGCCAGGACCTCAAGCGCAAAGGACCGGCCTCTCTCGATTTGGCCTATGTAGCTGCCGGAAGAATCGACGGCTACTTCGAGGTCGATCTGAACGTGTGGGACGTGGCGGCTGGCCTGATTCTGCTCGAGGAGGCCGGGGGACGGGCAACGGACTGGGAGGGCAAGCCGCTGCCCGAAGCGCTGGACAAGACGGCTCTGATCGCAACGAACGGACATGTTCACGACGAGCTGACAAGGCTGTTTCGAGCAGCCGGGTAATCGCTCCGGCGAATCGCTGCCAGACGTTAACGGTTGCGTCCCTTCTTGCGGATGCGTTATCCTCTTCCTATGGAAGAAGAAGCGGACGACCGTTGCGTTAAGCAGCCTAGAATCGCCTAAGGAGATCATCCGCATGCGCAGAAAGTTAAGCTTTTACAACAAGCTGCTGATTTTTTTCGTCCTGGTCGGCGTCATCCCGCTGCTCATCATCGGATCGATGACGTACGGCTTCTCGAAGCGCTTTTTTCTCGAACAGTACCGCCAGCAGCTGCACGACAAAGTGGCGGGGGCGGCGGAAAGGTTCGACGCGCTTGCGGAGGAATACGGCGGCATTATGAATACGATCGGCGAGCTGCCGGAGGTGCGGCAGGCGCTGCTGGGCGGGAACGCCGAGCTAAAGAAAAACGTCGAGCAGCGCATGCACCTGCTGCTGGCGGGCAAGAAAAACAAAGCGGCTATTTACCTGATCAACGCCGACGGCAGCGCCCGCTATTCGACCCGCGAGCTGCCGTCGATCTACAATCCGGTCAAATACCGCGGGTGGGGCATCTTCCGCACCGCCCATGAGGCGGAGGGGGAGATACGGGCTTATCCGCACGCTTACGAAAGCCTTCAGGGCGACAAAGTCGTGCTCAGCCTCGTGCAAACGGTTCATTCGGCCTCCGGCGAACTGCTCGGCTACCTGATCGTAGATTTTCCCCGATCTTTGATCGCCGATATCGTAAGCGCTTACGACGCTCCGTTCGCCATGGATTTCGTCGTGCTGGACGGGCATGCCTACACGGTGATCCATACGAAGCAGCCCGAGCGGGAAGGAACGCTGGAACGGGATCCCGCGGAGATCGGGAGCGGAGACCTGCTTCAGGTCGTAGCCTCGAAGAAGCTCGGATTGTCCGTCTACGGCTATTCTCCCGGCGCCATCGTGGAGCAGAGCATGGGGTTCATTCAGACGCTGTTCGCCGTCGCAGCCGCAGTCAGTTTCGTTATCTGTTTATGGTGTGCCTACAAGCTGTCGAAATACGTTTCCAAGCCGATCTTCGAGCTCGCGCATTCGATGAAACGCATCTCGATGGGCGATCTCGCGGTTCGGATCGAGTCGCGGCGCGTCGACGAATTCGGCATCGTGGCCAGCGGCTTTAACGCCATGGCGACGCAGATCAAGGATTTGATCGCCAGCGCCAAGGATGAGCAGAGGCGGCTTCGCATCGCCGAGATTAAGGCGCTGCAGGCGCAGCTGAATCCCCATTTTATCTATAACACGCTCGATCTGATTAAATGGAATGCGAAGATGAACCAGACGAAGGAGATCGGAGGCATCGTCGTGCAGCTTGCCAGACTGCTGCGGGGGATGATTCATATGGACGACGAGGAGACGACGCTGGGCGCGGAAATGGAGCTGATCGAGCATTATCTGTACATCCAGCGCATCCGGTTCGCAGACCGCCTGAGCATGGAAATCCGCATCGACGAAGAGGCGCTGGACGCCACGATTCCCCGTCTCCTGCTTCATCCGCTCGTCGAGAACGCCATCGTGCACGGCTTCGAGAATAAGGTCGGCAACGTGGATTTGAGCATCGTCTGCCGAAGAAGCGGGGACGAGCTTGAAGTCGAGATCAAGGATAACGGCATCGGCATGAGCGAGGAGACGTTAGCCGCCATTCGCGGAGGGACGCATCAAGGCGGCATCGGAATCAATAACGTGCATAACCGGATTCGGCTCTATTATGGGGAAGCCTACGGACTTGATATCGACAGCGAATCCGGGATTGGCACTCGCGTATCGCTGCGAATTCCGTATCGCCGGAAGGAGGAGATCGCATGATCAAAATCATGGTCGTCGAGGACGAACACCTGCTGCGCAAAGGCCTGGTCATGACGACGCCGTGGCACGACTACGGCTGCGAGGTGATTGGAGAGGTGGGCGACGGATTGGAGGGCGCCAGATTGATCGGCAAGCTGCGTCCGGACATCGTCATCACCGACATCCGGATGCCGGGCATGGACGGCATCGAGATGATGCGCAAAGTTCGGGAGACGAGCGACACGGAATTTATTCTAATTACCGGCTTCAGCGACTTCAAATATGCCAAGGCGGCCGTCGATCTCGGGGCGCAGGGCTTTATTCTGAAGCCGATCGACGACGCGGAGCTGGACGCCGTGCTGGCGAAGACGGTGGAAGCGATCGGCCGGAAGCGGAAATACGACCTGGCGCTGCGAGAGCGCTCGGCGGAAAGCGTCGGCTTGCCCGGCAAGCTGGCTCCCGTCGGAGGCGCGAAGCCGAACGATCGATATTTGGCCGAGGCGATCGCGTACATCGAGGCGAACCTGGAGCGCAATTTCTCGCTCCGAAGCATCGCCGACCATCTGCACATCAGCGAAAGCTACTTGAGCAAGCTGTTTAAGAGCAAAACCTCCTATACGTTCCTTGAATTTTGCACGACCTACAGGATCAAGAAGGCGGCGGAGCTGCTCATGGACGAGCGGAACAAGGTGTACGAGATCGCAGACAAGGTCGGCTACCCCGACTCCCGCTATTTCAGCACTCTGTTCAAAAAGCAGATCGGTCTGACGCCCACCGAATTTCGCCAATATCACGTTCCCGAAACGGCGGGAACGACCCGAGAGCCGTAAGCGGATTCCGCTTGCGGCGCTTTTGTTTGCAGACGACTTTTCCGCAAGAACTATTTTTCAGATGCATTCGTTCGTGTTAGTATACAAGATAAACTGCGAACAGGCAGGGGAGGTAACTACATTGCACAATGCTTATTGGCTGCTTAACGTACGTCTGGAGACGGGGCACGAGGTTGAGAGCGGGGCTGTAACGGGGACGAAAACCGGGTTGTTCCGACTTCGCATCAAGGACGGCAAAATTACGGCTATCGCAAACATGTCGGATGCGGGGGATATCGACGGACTGCCGCAGCTCGACGCTCGCGGCTTGCTGGCGCTGCCGCCTTTTATCGAGAAGCATTGCCATCTGGACAAAACGCTGCTGGGCGATCGCTGGCGTCCGGTTCGTCCTGCGGCCAGTTTGTTCGAACGATTCGAGATCGAGGCTCGCACGCTGCCAACGCTGAGGACAACGATGAAGGAGCGGGCGGAGAAGCTGCTAGAATTGCTTCTTCGAGCCGGATCGACGCACATTCGAACGCATGTGGATTTGTATCCGGAGGCGGGGCTGCGTCATCTGGAGGCGGTGCAGGAGGCGCTGGCCTCGTTCGAAGGCAAGCTGACGAGCGAGATTGTCGCTTTCCCGCAGCACGGACTTCTGCGTACGCAAAGCAAAGGAATAGTCAGAGAGGCGCTGCGCGGCGGCTGCGGGCTCGTCGGCGGGGTCGATCCGCATACAGTGGACGGCGATATGGAAAAGTCGCTGCAGACGATGATGGAGCTTGCCGTCGAAGCGAACGCGGACGTCGACCTGCATCTGCATGACGGGGGACGCATCGGTCTGGACACGATTCGGAGATTGGCCCAGCTTGCGGACGAAGCGGGCTGGCAGGGCCGGGTTTCAGTCAGCCATGCCTTCGCGCTGGCCGATATGCAAGGCGAGGAGGCGGAAGAAACGGCGCAACTGCTGGCGAACAGCGGCATTGCCATTATTACGAGCGTGCCGCTTGGCCGTGCGATTCCGCCGGTTCCGTTCCTTCACGACCGCGGTGTACATGTAGCGGTCGGCTGCGACAATATTTTCGATTCGTGGTCGCCGTTCGGCAACGGAGACGTGCTGGAGCGGGCGGGGCGCTTGGCCGAGCGCTTCGGCCGCAAAACGGAACAAGAGCTGGCCGAAGCTTTGGGCTTTATTACGGGGGGAGTCACGCCGCTGGATAAGGACGGCCAACCAGTTTGGCCGAAGCTCGGGGACGAGGCGAGCTTCGTGTTCGCGGAGGCGAGCTGTTCGGCCGAGACGGTAGCCCGCAGAGCCAAGCGGCCTGCCGTCATGCATCGGGGAACGATAGTAGCGGGAGCGCTGGAAAGGACGTCTTTATGAACAAATCCGTCTATTGGCTTGTGAACGTTTTGCTGGAAACCGGTTACCGCTACGAGGACGGCGATATCGTGGGCACGGATGCGCAGCTGCACCATATTCGCATCGAGGACGGGCGAATGGCTTCCGTCGCCTCCGGCGAGCTTCCCGAGGACGGGCTGCCGCGGCGCGATGCAGCGGGACTGCTGCTGCTGCCCGCTTTTAGAGAAATGCACATCCACATCGACAAGACCTATTACGGCGGGCCTTGGAAGGCGGTCAGGCCGGCGAACGGCGTATTCGGAAGAATCGAAGAGGAGCGGGAGCTGCTGCCGAAGCTGCTGCCGACCGCGCAGCAGCGGGCGGAGAAAATGCTGGAGATGCTGCTCGGCTTCGGCTCGACGCATGTTCGGACGCACTGCAACATCGATCCGGTCGTCGGGCTGCGGAACATGGAGGCCGCCATGCGGGCGCTGGATACGTATTCCGGCAAGCTGTCGCATGAGGTCGTCGCTTTTCCCCAGCACGGTCTGCTTCGCTCCGATGCGGTAGAGCTTGTTCGCGAAGCGATGCGTCAAGGAGCGACGCATGTCGGCGCAGTAGATCCGGCGACCGTCGACGGCGACATCGATCGCTCGCTGCAGACGGTGATGGACATCGCGATCGAAGCGGACGCGGGCGTGGATATTCATGTCCACGACGGGGGCGACGCCGGACTCGCGACGATGAGACGAGTTGCCGAGCTGACCGAGCAGGCCGGCTGGCAGGGCCGAGTGACGGTCAGCCACGCATTCGCCTTCGCCGGGGATGCTGCGGCCGCCGCCGAACTGGCGGGACGTTTCGCCGAGTTGGGCATCTCGATTACGTCTACCGTGCCGTTCGGGGGCTTGATTATGCCGCTGCCGATGATGCATGCCAAGGGCGTCGCCATCGGGCTTGGCAACGATAGCATTACCGACCACTGGTCGCCGTTCGGCATCGGGGACTGCTTGGAGAAAGCGGGTCGTCTGGCCGAGCTGTACCGGTTTGTGGACGAGCGTTCGCTGGCGCAATCGCTCGGCTATATTACCGGGGGCGTAACGCCGCTCGACGCCGAAGGACGCCGCGTCTGGCCGGCAACCGGCGATGCGGCCGACGTTGTGCTTGTACAGGCGAGCTGCTCCGCGGAAGCGGTGGCGCGGAGAGCGGAGCGCAAAGCGGTGCTGTTCGGAGGAGAGCTAGTGGCCGGGGCGTTGGAGAAGAGATGACTCCATGATAGGGAGAAATGGAAGGGCTTTGCCAGGGCCGGCGGCAACGCCCTTCTCCGAACGCTTTTGCTTCGCCAGCGGAAATAGCGGGTACTCCCTTTCAGCGCGGCCTAAGTAAATCTACGGAAACAGATCATTTTCCCTTTGCCGTTTTCAGCCAGCTCCAATGTGCACGACAATGAGTAGTTGGTGTCGTTCACACTTAAATTATGCAAGTCGCATAAGGACTGCTTAAATGTACTTGCACATGATGCTGCCAGTGACAGGATTGTCGACGAAGTCCTGTCGAACCTTCAGCTTCACTCCCTCGATTTTTCATGCTTTGATCCGGTCGAGCGCCAAAATCGCAGAGGCGCGCCACATCATCCAAATCCATCATCACCTTGCGCTTTTCAGCATCCCTTGCAGCAGATCAATCCCAATCAACACTGACCAACTGGAGAAATTGTGCAAGGTGCCTAATTGAATCACGTACTTTTTAGTCTGGCTATACGATGATGGCAATATCCCGAAAGCCTACAATGTAATTATGGACTGTAAGTTGAACAACCTATTTTGAAGCCGACAAAGCCATCCCTATCGGATTGAAATGAGCTTCCTGTTAAGGAGATCGTTAATGAAATTCAAATCTGCATTTCCGTTATTGCTGCTCAACATGTTTCTCGCGAATTTAAGTATGGGGCTCGTCATTCCGATTTTGCCGGAGCTGCTCGAGCTGTTCGAAGCCGGAGGACAGGCTGCGGGTTATCTCGTGTCGTGCTTCGGTCTGACGCAGTTTCTATTCTCGCCGATGGCCGGCAATCTGGCCGACCGCTATGGCCGCAAACCGCTCATTATAGTCGGACTGATTCTGTTCTCGATATCCAACCTGCTGGCCGCTCTAGCTTGGGATATTTCTCTCTTGTTCGTATCGAGGCTGATCGGCGGAGTCGGTTCGGCCGCGTTAATTCCCGCCATTATCGCGTATGCCGCCGATATTACGACAGACGAACAGCGCGGCAAGGCGATGTCCTGGTCGGGGGCGGCGATGACGTCGGGCTTTATTATCGGACCGGGAGTCGGCGGACTGCTGGCCGAATTGGGCCTGAAGACGCCGTTCTATGCATCTGCGACCGTAGGTTTGCTCGCTATGCTCTGCAGCCTGGCGCTGCTGCCGGAATCGCTTAGTCCCGAAATTCGCCGGCTACGACAGCGAATGCAGGAGAAGAAAGCCAATCTGTTTCGCCAGATCGTGCTGTCCGTACGCTCGCGGTATTTTGTCTTGCTGCTGATCGTGTTCGCGATGACCTTCGGCTTGACGCACTTCGAGGCGATCTTCCCGCTTTACGTCGTACAAGCTTACGGCTTCAGCACGGGCGAGATCGCGATTTTGCTCACGCTGTGCTCGCTGATCGGCACGGTGAACCAGATCGTGCTGACGGACCGGATATGCCGGCGATTCGGCGAGAAGAAAATTATCGGCGCGATGCTGACGCTGTCGGCCGTTACGCTGGCGTGTTTACTGCTATCGGGCAACTATTTTTATGTCATGTTCGTCACGATGCTGTTTTTTACGTTCAACAATATTTTGCGTCCGACGATGAATACGCTGCTGTCCAAGGCAGCCGGAGAGGATCAAGGCTTCGTGGCGGGAATGAACAACGCCTATACGAGCCTCGGTACAATATTCGGTCCGCTGCTGGCCGGAATTCTGTTCGATATTCATCTTGATCTGCCGTATCTGTTCGGCGCATTCGTGCTGCTGGCAAGCAGTCTCATTCTGGTAAGGCGAATCGGCGGCAAACAGGCCGCATCCGAAGCGATACTTGGGACGAGGTGAGGTTCGTGTCCATCCGCATCAAGCTGCTGCTCTCCTATACGGGCATGCTGATCGTCAGTCTGCTCGTCGTCGCGCTGACCGCCGGTCTATTCGCAATTACGGCCACGGGAGACATTCGCAGCTTTCGCGATTTCTACAAGGTTCACTATCAGCTTAATCCCTTGACGGAACAGGAGGAGTCGATCTTCCTGGAGCTGAAGTATTTGGCCAAAAACGAACCGGACCGTCTGGAGGACGGCAAGCTGCTGGAGGAGTACGACTTCAAGCTCAAAACGGTGCGGGCCGGTCTCTACGTCCGCCGGGAAAGCAATCAGGTATTCGAATCGCGCACGTTTAACCAGCCTGAGCTGGAGCACTATTTGCCCGCCTACGATCTGGACAACAACCAGATTCGCAATACGTTTAACATCGGCGAACGGTTTTACGCCTACGCGAAATTCGATTTTCGGTTTTCCGACGGGGCCAAAGGAGGCGTATTCGTTATTCGCGAGCGCAGCCCGTTCGGCGAGGTCGTTCGCAAGCTGCTTCCCGTGCTCGTCATTCTGCTTGTCGCCGTCATCGTCGCGGCCAATCTGCTGCTGTACCGGTGGATAACTCGCAGCGTCGTCAAGCCGCTCGAGCTGCTGCGCGGTTCGGCCGAACGGATCAAGGAAGGCCAGCTCCGGCATTCGCTCGACCTGCGCTCGAAGGACGAGATCGGCCAGCTCAACGAGACGTTCGAAAATATGCGCAAGCGGCTGCTGGAATCGGTAGAGCTCCGGCTGCGGGACGAGGAAAGCCGGAAGGAGCTGATCTCGAACATTTCGCATGATTTGCGTACGCCGATTACGAATATCAAAGGCTATATCGAGGGCATTCGCGACGGGGTGGCGGATACGCCGGAGAAGATGGACAAGTACGTCAACATCATCTATTCCAAAGCGAACGACCTGGACAAGCTCGTCGACGAGCTGTTCCTGTATTCCAAGCTCGACTTGAACCAGGTTCCGTTTCAATTCGAGCATGCGGACATTGTCGGTTTTCTCGACGATTGTATCGACGAACAGCGTTACGTGGCCAAGGAGAAGGGCATCGAGCTGGAATGGGACGAGCGTCCGAAGAGCGCCGTTCCGGTCGTGGCCGATTTCGAGAAGCTGAAACGGGTCGTGCTAAATATGATCGGCAATGCGCAGAAGTTTACGGACAAGCCGTACAAGACGATTCGCGTTTCCGTTCGGGGGGATTCGAACCAAGTCACCGTGGAAATTCGGGACAACGGCATCGGCATCTCGCCGGAGGACATACCGCATATTTTCGACCGCTTCTACCGCGCCGAGAGATCCCGCAATTCCTCGACGGGGGGCAGCGGGCTCGGCTTGGCCATCGCCAGACAAATCGTCGAAGGACATGGCGGCTCTATATGGGCGAGCAGCGAGCAGGGGGTCGGCACGAGTTTTTATTTTACCTTGAAGCGGCCTACGAATAAGGAGGGAGCGGCAGTCGATGACGACACGCATTCTGATCATTGAAGACGAGACGTCGATCGCCGAGCTGGAGCGGGATTACTTTGAGCTGAACGGCTTTCACGTCGACCTGTGCCACTCGGGAAACGAAGGGCTGCAGCTCGCTCTGCAAGGCGATTACGCACTCGTTATTGTCGATTTGCAGCTTCCGGGAATGAACGGCTACGAGCTGTGCAACCGCATCCGGCAGGAGAAGGAGGTTCCGATTCTGGTCGTATCGGCCAAGAAAGAGGAGATCGACAAAATCCGCGCCTTTCATCAGGGAGCCGACGATTACATTACGAAGCCGTTCAGCCCAAGCGAGCTGGTGGCCAGAGCGAAGGCGCATCTAACCCGCTACGAGCGGCTGATGGGCAAGCGGGAGGCGGCGGCAAACACGGAGCTGCGTTTTCGCGGGCTTGTTATCGACAAGGCGTCCCGGCGAGTGCAGGTGCGCAATAACGAGGTCGTGTTTACGACCCGCGAGTTCGGTCTGCTGGAATTTCTGGCGAGCCATCCGAACCGCGTCTTCAGCAAGGAGGAGCTGTTCGAGCGGATCTGGGGCATGGATTCCAACGGCGACATCGCCACCGTAACGGTGCACATTCGCAGGCTGAGGGAGAAAATCGAGGTCGATCCGTCCGACCCGCAGTATATCGAGACGGTCTGGGGGGCGGGTTATCGGTTTTCGGTGTAGGTGGACATGGATATAGCTGTTTAGAATTTGTTAATCTTTATTTTCGAATTTGTTAATCCCGAGTTTCTAGGCAGTTTAGCTCTCTCCTTTAAGCTTATAGACAAGGCCACAACAAACCGATGGCTATAAGTTGAACGGTAGATACGGGGAAGAGATGATCCCATGAAATGGAGAAAGGAAATGGTTTTGCTGCAAGTTTTGGCTTTGAGTTGCTGACCTATAGAGGTCTTATCAATCCAAGCAACTCAAAACAACCTGTCTGAAGCCAGCAAAACCATTCCTTTCGGAATGCAATGGGCATCCCCTAATACTTCGGTACAACTTATATCACTTAGAGAGCAGCGGTACTATGTCAAGTCCCTAAATCAAACGAATTTGAATGACCCGTACTCTATTCAGGGGGTGACCCGAAAAAAGGCAAAGCCAAACTAAACCTGCCCTACCTAGAGTTTCAGA
>Ga0160454_100160_pt1 | contig 78269 bp, 59 predicted proteins | sample HID1971M_E6MG_FD_108218 | JGI IMG/M metagenome (GOLD analysis project Ga0160454, IMG submission 108218) | Enriched millipede-associated microbial communities from UW Madison campus, WI, USA - HID1971M_E6 MG | ecosystem: Host-associated > Arthropoda: Insects > Digestive system > Unclassified ...
GTCCGTGGGGCGGTCTTATTTGTCTCAGTCTGGTGGCGGGAGCGCGATTAGGTCCGTGGGGCGGTCTTATTTGTCTCAGTCTGGTGGCGGGAGCGCGATTAGGTCCGTGGGGCGGTCTTATTGGTCTACCACGAAAGGAGCATAAGCATGAATATTTACGTGATTCTGAAGCAAACCTTCGATACCGAGGAAAAAATCGTGCTGTATGACGGACAAATCTCGGAGGATGGAGTTAAGTTTGTGATCAACCCATACGACGAGTATGCAGTAGAGGAGGCAATTCGGCTAAAAGAGCGTCACGGCGGCGTCATCGTTGTCGTCTCCGTCGGCCCGAGCCGTGCGGCCGAGGCGCTGCGGACGGCGCTGGCGATGGGAGCCGATGAAGCGGCGCTAATCTCCGATGAACGCATCGGCGGGGACGAATATTCCGTCTCCAAGTCGCTCTCCGCATACTTGAAGACCCAACCTGAGCAGTCGTTCGACCTCATCCTCGGGGGCAGCTTCTCGATCGACAACGGAAGCGGACAGATCGCCGTTCGACTCGCGACGCTGCTGGACATCCCGCATGTCTCGTCCGTTACGCAACTGACTGTCGACGGCGGCCTGGCCACGGCGCTGCGAGACGCGGAAGGCGACACCGAGACGATCGAGTTGGCGTTGCCCTCGCTGATCACGGCGCAGCAAGGGCTGAATGAGCCGCGCTATCCTTCGCTTCCCGGCATCATGAAGGCGAAGAAGAAGCCGTTGCGGACGCTGCGACTGGAAGACATCGGTTTAACCGAAAATGACATCTCGCCTAAGACGGAGCGACAGTCGCTATCGCTGCCCCCTGCGCGCCAAGCCGGAAAGCTGCTTAAGGGCAATCCGGGACAGCAAGCCGCCGAGCTGGTCAAGCTGCTGCGCACGGAGGCTAAGGTTCTGTGAAGGCAAAGGTACTTCAATAGTTTGCGTTTGAGAGGTACTTCAATAGGTTGCGTTTGAGAGGTCCTTCAATAGGTTGCGTTCGAAAGTTTCTTTAAATAGTTCATGTTCGATAGAACGGGAGGAATAAAAATGAGCCAAACCTATGCGGTTATCGCGGAGACGCGCGGAGGGAAGCTGCGACAGGTGACATTGGAGGCGATTGAAGCGGCAAGACGGGCCACACAGGAAAACGCCTCGATCGCCGCAGTACTGATCGGACATCAAGTATCGGAGCTGGCAGAGGAACTGGCTCGCTATGTCGACGGCCCGGTTATTCTCGTTGATCGTCCCGAACTGGAAGTTTATCATGCCGAGGCGACATTCGCCGCAATGACCAGCGCACTAGTCGAATTGAACCCAAGCGCCGTCTTCCTCGGTCATACGGCGATCGGCCGCGACCTGGCGCCGATGATCGCCGCCAGTCTAGGAGCGGGGCAAATTTCCGATGTGACCGCGATCGAGCACTCAGGCAGCGACACAATCTACATTAGACCGCTCTACGCCGGCAAAGCATTTGAGCGCAAACGGTTCGTTGCGGACGGCAGCGCACAGATCGTCACCGTGCGACCCAACAACTTCGCCGTCGCGGAGCCTCTCCCTTCTTCCAGCCCGATCACCCATTTGACCCCTACGACACTATCGAATCTACGCTCAACTGTTAAGGAGGTCGTTCGCAAGACTTCCGGCAAAGTCGATTTAACGGAGGCGAAGATCGTCGTCTCCGGCGGCCGAGGCGTCAAAAACGCCGAAGGCTTCCGGCCGCTGGAACGGCTCGCCGAGGTGCTGAACGCCGCCGTCGGCGCTTCCCGAGCCGCTTGCGACGCCGGCTATTGCGACTACGCCATGCAGATCGGGCAGACCGGCAAAGTCGTCACGCCCGAAATCTACATCGCCTGCGGCATCAGCGGCGCGATCCAGCATCTGGCCGGCATGAGCCAGTCCCGCGTCATCATCGCGATCAACAAAGATCCCGAAGCCCCGATCTTCAAAGTCGCCGACTACGGCATCGTCGGCGACCTGTTCGAGGTCGTTCCGTTGCTGACGGAGGAATTCGAGAAGGCGCTCGCCTAGCTTTTCCCTCCCCTTGAATATACGACAGAGAGCGCAAGTTCAGGCAGCCTCCGCCTCAACTTGCGCTCTCTGTCCTTTCCTACCGATCAACCGTTCGCTTCCTTTCTCTTGCCCCCGCCCGTCCCGGTCGCCATCGAGCCGCGAAGCTGGCGAGGAGACATCCGATACCTCGCCTTGAACGCCCTCAGAAAATACGCCAGACTGTTAAAACCCGCTGCATAACAGATTTCCGTAATCGGAAGATCCGTCGCCTCGATCAGCGACCTCGCGAACCCGAGCCTCATGTCGCGCACATGCGTCTGAAAAGTATGCCCGGTCTGCTTGCTGAAGCTCTCGCTGAAATAATTGACGGACAATCCGGAAAACCGGGCGACGTCCTCGAGCAGCAACTGCTCGCGAAAATGATGCTGCAAGTAGACGAGCGCCTTGCGGATAGACGGATGGATCGACAAATCCGGTTCCTTGTACGATTTCGCATCCGAAGGCGGGCAGCCGCGGCACAGATCGACGAGCAAGCGCTCGATGCACCCTTTCACGACAATGCCGCTAAGCTCCCGCCAATTGTCGGACTCGCGGATAATCCGCTCGAATTCATGCTCCGCAGCCGCGTATTCCTCCTGTCCGCACTCGCAGGAATACGCATTGCCTCGTTCGAAGAGCCGCCCCGCAAGGTCGTCCGAGATCATTCGCTCCGTGAAAATCAGGTTGTATAACCGAAGCGTCTGTCCGGCGTCTGGAACGATTCGATGAAAATCGGCTGGGGTCAGCAGGAACGCATGGCCCCGCTCTACGCGAAACGGAACGCCGTTGACCTGATGAGTACCTTTTCCGGAGACGACGAGCCCCAGCTCGTAAAATTGATGCCAATGCGTGCCGATCTCCTGGTCTAGCGTATGCCGGTACATCCGAAAGGAAGATAACGAATCCATATACTGATCGTTCAGCAGCCTCTCGGGCAAGTGTTGGATTTTCAAGTTCTCTCCCCCTCCATCTTCCGGATAGCCATCCGCAGGCTCGGCAGCATTCGGACCTAAGCGTTCACGAAAGTATTGCCCCCCAGATCCCGGCCGCGCGCCAGCCAAACCTTGAATCCCGGATTAGCCTCCGGGAAGACCGTAGCCTCCGTGGAGAAATACCGCATCGTGTAGCCGCACCTGCGATTCGGGCTCGCGTTTGGCGGAGCGCCGTGAATAATCCGCGAGTCGTGCAGGGAACATTGCCCCGGCTCAAGCTCGAAGTAAACCGCTTTCGATTCGTCGATTTCGCTTCTCTTGATCTCCGTCGGAAAAATATTTTGCCCCTCGTCGACGCTCTCGTACTCCGAGAAGCCGTTCCGGTGAGTACCCGGGATGACCCTCATGCATCCGTTCTCCTTGTTGCTTCTATCGATCGCCAGCCAGACGGTGATGATCTTGTCGAAGCGGGACAGCCGTCCCTTCCAATAAGCCGAATCCTCGTGCCATGGCGTCTGCTTGCCGGTCAGCGGCTCCTTGCAGATGAAATGGCTGGACCACAGCCCGATATTCGGACCGATGATCGGCTCAATCAGATCGAGCACCTCGTCGGCCAGCAGAAATTCCAACAGCCTCTCGTCGCGAAAATGCGGCGTATCCAGCTCGCTATTCAGCTTCCGACCGACTGCCGCCCATTGCTCTTCGAAAATATCGGTGAGCTTTTGCATTTTTTCCGGTCCGAACAACGGTTTTCGATATATCGCGTACCCCTCGTCTTTGTACCCTTGCAGCTGCTCCTCGGTCAACATCCCGTTTGCCGTCATCTTCGTTCCCCTCTCCTTATCGTACACGATTTCGGTTACGCTTCCATCATAAAAAATCGCGGCTTCTAATGCTTATCTTCATTACGGGAAAAGTTGACTTTATTTCGGATTCGCGAGTCAATATAGATTAAGCAGCTTCGGTTGCAACTCGGAGACCGCAGGGGCGGGCGTATATTTCAACTTGTAAAAGGAATCCCGCTCCGCTTGGCCGCGCACTCGCAAGCCCAAGGTCATGTATTCTGCTTGGCGATGCGGCAGAACGTATCGAACGATCGGTCCGCAGTGATTCTCGTTAGGTGCCAACCGATCGAAACTCCATTCCAGCAACGGAACCTCCTCTTCTTCGGTTCCAAATCTAAGAGAAACCTCTAGCGTTCCGCCAAGCAAATCCTCGTACGAATCGTTAAGAACCCACAGCTCGGGCGCGAATGTCTCGCCTTCCGTCCATGAGAATTTCGCGATTCTCGCGCTTGCCAGCACAGGCCGGCAGGAAGCCTTCACCGCTTCATAGGCAAGCTTCGGCTGCGCCGGCCAATTAACCAGGCTATTGTTAGCCGCTGTTGGCCAAGGCTCGTTAAAGCACCAATTCAGCGCCATGGAGCATTTCGGCTTCTGTCTTCGGGCTTCTTCGTAGATCGCTTTGTAGCCCTCGACTTGCAGCCATTGCCCCCGATCTACGAGCTGCTCCAACGATTCGCAAGGTCCGAAATAATGCTCGATCGTCCCCAGGTTCAGCCAATCGTCGGACAGCCATGACCCGAAAGCATGATGCGTCTCCCAAGCCGTGCCGCGCCGCGGAGGAAAGAGCTCGGATTCGGGAATAAACCGCCGGATGTACTCGGCGGACGAAGGTCCCGGCACCCCGAATTCCGTATATGCCGTGTTGTTCGCCCGAGCCATCCATTGATAGATTTCTTCGCCTTGATCGTCCCGGAATTTGTAGTGTCCATGAGCCATCCCCATTAACGGAGAGGTCATTAAATACGGCCGCTGCGGATCTAGCTCGTAACAGTTTTTGTTCAACAGTCGCAAAGCCAACGATTGGTCGGTCATCCCCGACCAGCCGTTGAACAACTCGTTGCCCCCGCACCACATCGCGACGGAGCAATGGGAACGCAATCTGCGGATAATGGATTTGGACTCCTGATCCAACACCTGCAAATACGGATCCGTACCGACGTAATTGTTGCAAGCCAGCGGGAACTCCTGCCAGACCATCAATCCCATCTCGTCGCACATCCGGAAGAAAGATTCTTTATTGATTATCCCGCCTCCCCAAGAGCGCAGGAGATTCATATTCGCGTCTTTAGCCAGCTTCAGCAACGTTCCGTAAGTTTGTTCACGAATCTTCCCCGGGAAAATCTCGGGATTGACCCAGTTGGAGCCTTTGCAGAAAATCTCCCTTCCGTTCACTTCGAGCAGGATGGGCGGATTGCTGCGGCTCTTGGGAAATTGGGACGGTTCTTGCCACGCCCCGGGATGCATGACAAGCCTTACGCTTCGGAAACCGACCGCCTGCCGCTTCCGGTCGTTCCGACGGCCGCCTTCGGTCCACTCAACGGCCGACTCGTACAAGACCGGATCGCCGTGTCCGACCGGCCACCACAATTCCGGCTTGATCAGTTCCGTGTGAACCCGTACCGCCCGCTCCCGCGGTGCGATCTCTTCGGAAGCCACGACCATCCCGTGCCGATCCGTTAACGTCCACCGAAGAACGCCTCCTTCGTCCGGCAATTCGGACAGTTGCACGGCCACGTCGATCACCGCCGATCGTAAATCCGGAGACAACCGATAGAAAGTCTCGAAAGATTCGATATGGGACGCCGCTCTCGTCTCCAAATATGTCTCGTCCCAGATGCCGAGCGGCACGAGCCGCGGGTGCCAATCCCAGCCGTAGCTTACGGCCGGCTTGCAGGATTGGTCGGCTTGCTCGCGTCCCGGCGGCGCCCCCTCCCGCTTAGGCGCCGGGAAGACGACGATCCGCAGCTCGTCGCCCTCCGCCGCCCGGCCCGTCAAATCGATCTCGAACGGAGTGAACATCCCTTCCTGCTCATGCAGGACGCTCCCGTTCAGCAGGACCGTAAATCGATAATCGACCCCCATGCACACGAAGTATAGGCGTTCCCTCGACCCAGTCTCCGGCAAGTGTAGCACCGCGGAATACGTCCAGAAGCAGTCCTCCATCCAACGGTACTGCTCCCAATGATCGGCATACCAGTAATCTCCCCAGCCTTCCGCCCAAGCCCAATCCAATTGGACGGCCCCGGGTACGGTCGCCGGCACCGTTCTGTCCGGCGGTGAATCCACCGACCGGCTCCAGCCGACCTTCCATTCCAGCTCTTTCTTTCTCCTCGATGAGGACATCTATATAACCTCTCTTCTCTATGCTTTAATCCTTGGACACGGTTAATCGACCGTTTCGATCCGCCGAGGCCCCGCCTCAATTGTTAATGAATCCCCATCCGGAACGATAGGTTGGCAAGGCGCGTTCCCTCCTATGAAAACAGGATCGACCGGCCGATGCCTCCGTCGATCCTGCCCTAACTAACGGTAATAACCTGCTACTTAGCCGCCAAATAAGCGTTAATCTGCTTCAATGCTTCTTCCCTGATTTTATCCAGCCCTAGCTTGACTGCTTTCTGATTCAATTCGTGAGCTTTGGCGTAAGGATCGCTGATCGAGCCCGAAGAATATACTTTGCCCATCTGATCCATGACCGGCGTCACTTTGGCGATCTCCGACTTCACCGGTTCGGAATCGAACGTAAAACCGGCTAGCGGCGTCTGATAATAGCTGTCCACGTTCATGCTGTAATCGAGAATCCGGTATACCTCGTCGTCCATTCCGGATAAATTGCGAATCCTATTCGGATTCCAGGTCATCTCGTAGCCCGGGAAGACGTACCTTGGGCCGCTATCCGGATATTTATAGAGGGAATCCCCTTCCGCGATCCAATCGACGCCTTCGATTCCCCGTTCGAACAAGTCGTGGTTGGCCTTGTCCGCGAACAGCCAGTCGAAAAACTTCATGACCGAATCCGCCTTCTTCGACGTAACCGGAATGCTGATGAAGTTAAACGCCTTGAAATCCGTCTTCATCGCGCCCGGCTGCAACGCCCGCTGCGAATCCCCGGCCGGGAAAAATTCAAGCTGCGCTCCCGGTACCGCCTTCGCCAGCTGATCGTTCAGCGTAGAGAACTGGCTGATGCCGTGCGCCAAGGATGCAGCCTTGCCCGCCACGAACATGGAGGCCGCGTTCTGCTGCGTCAGCAGGTCCTTCTCGAAGTAGCCTTTGCTCTTCCAGCGGTTCGAAAGCTCTACGAAATCATAAGGAATGCCCGGGTAGGGCTCTTCCCTATCCCCCGGCAGCTCAAGGCTGACGCAAGACTTCGAGTCTTCGCTCAACTGGCAGGTCGCGCTCAAACCTCCCGTCAACACAGTCGTGTAGATGTTCGACTTGGCATAGAAATAATCGTTTTCGTCCGTTAGTCCGTAATTCCACCTCAACGCATTGCCATCGTCGGCCACCGGAACGACGCCCTGCTCGTCGGACAAAACGCGATCGTAATATTGCTCAAGCTCGTTCAAATTCGAGATTGCGGCGAGCCCGTACTTCTCCCTCAGATCCTTGCGGATAAAAAAGCCGTATATTTCCTTATAGCCTTGCGTGAAAGGGATGCCGTACAGCTTACCGTTGAATTTGTTGTTGCTCACGTACTGCTCGCCGAACGCCTGCTTCAAGCCCGGATATTCGCCGTTCAAAAAGTAACCGTCCAGCTCCTGATACAATTCCTGGTTGATGTTGTTGATCATCGTGGCCCACGGCGCGTCGAACACCGCGTCCACCTCTTCGCCGGCGGACAGCTTCAGCTTTACCTTGTTCGAGAAGTCGCTCAGAGGCGTCCAGGAAATGTTGATCTTCATGTTCAACGTATCCTTGGTTCTGCGCTCAAACTCCGCTAACACCTCGTCCATGCCCGCCGGCTTATCGCCCCATAGCATGAAATTCAGCTCTACCGGATCGGGAGCCGGAGCGACGGAAGCGCTCCCGCTCGCTTCGGCCGACGCGCTACCCGTCGCGGCGCCCGCTTGCGGAGTTTCCTTATTCCCGCCGTTGGCCGAACAGGCCGCTAGCAGGGTTGCCGTCAAAATCATAACCAACGCCCAAGCCGTCATTCCCGTTGCTCTGCTCTTCATTTCGTAACCCCTCCGAATATTAATATAGCATCTATGCTAAACCGATATCGGTTTTAGCCTTTTACAGCGCCCATGACCAGTCCCCGAATAAAATATCTTTGAAGAAACGGGTACAGGAAAACGATCGGGCCGATCGTTACGACCGTCGTCGCCATCCTCGCGGAAAGAGCGGGCACGACGGCAGCTACCTGCTGATTGCCGTTCACCATCGTGCTGGCGAATTCGACGTTGCGAATAATCGCCATGATGATGTACTGCAACGGATAGAGGTCCGGCTTCTCGATGAACAGCAGCGCCCGAAACCATTCGTTCCAAAATCCGATCGCGTAGAACAAGCCGATCGTCGACATCGCGGGCAGCGACACCGGAAGGATGATGCGCAGCATCACCGTCCAATCGTTCGCCCCGTCGATTCTCGCCGATTCCGCCAACGATTCCGGCACCGTACGAAAAAAGTTGCGGAGCATAAACACGTAGTACGGACTCAATACGCCCGGAAGGATCAACGCCCAGATCGTATCGTTCAAGTGCAAGTATTTGACGATCAACAGATAATAAGCGACCAATCCGCCGTTGAATAGGATCGTCAAATACAGGATGAAGGAAATGACTCCGGCATACTTCAGCCTCCGCTCCGATATCGCGTAGGCGATTCCACTCGTGACGAGCATGCTGATCGCCGTTCCGACGACCGTGACGATCAAGGTTACCGCATATGACTTGTAGATCGAGGCCGACCCAAGGATAAGCTTATAAGCTTCCAACGATGGCTTCGGAGGAAGAAGGCCGTACCCGTTCCTGATCAGCGATAATTCATCGGTGACTGAGCTGGAGATCAACAGAAGAAAGGGCAGCAGACACAAGGCTGCGAACAGCGTAATGACGAAGTAGAATATCCCAAGCAAGAGAGAGTCGCTCGCGTTGCGCGTTTTCATAGGTACCTCCCGGAAAGTTAGTAGATCGATGCTTCCTTGTCGTAGATTTTCACAATCCGGTTCGTGATCAGGATAAGGACAAGCCCCATCACGGACTGATACAGTCCGATGGCGGAGGCCATGCCGAAATCTCCCAACGTGCGAAGCGACCGGTAGACGAAAGTGTCGATGACGTCCGTCGTCGGATACAGGAACGAATTATCGCCGACCAGCGCGTAGATCATGCCGAAATCGCCGTAGAAGACGCGGCCCAGGGCGAGAAGAACGAGCAGGAACGTGATGCTCTTCATCAGCGGCAGCGTAATATAACGAATCATCTGCAGCCGATTGGCGCCGTCGATCTTGGCCGATTCGTACAGATCGTTATTGATTCCGGCCATGGCGGCCAAGTAGATAATCGTTCCGTATCCGGCGCTTTTCCAGATGCGAATCGCGATCAGAATGCCCGGCCACGCTTCGGGCGTCGAATAGAAGTTGACCGCTTGCAGACCCGCGGCTTCCAGAGCCTTGTTCACCAATCCGCCGTCCGAAGACAGGAAAGCGATCATGAAGATGGAGACGACCGCCCAAGAAATGAAGAACGGCAAAATAATGACCGACTGGGTCAACCGCTTGAACCATTTGCCGCCAATTTCGTTCAAGATGACAGCCAACGCGATGGCCGACAAAATCTCTCCCGCAATGAACAGCAGATTGAGATAAATCGTGTTCCAGGTAACGATCGGCCAATCCAGACCGCTGAAGAAAAACTCGAAATTGCGAAAGCCGACAAACTCGCTGCCGGTCAACCCCTTGATCGGATTAAAGTTCAAGAAGGCTACGTAGATGCCCAGCATCGGCACGTAGTTGAAAATCAATACAAACAGCAAACCGGGCAACGTCAGCAAATAAAGATATTTATTGACCGCCAGCTCGCGAAATACGGCTTGAACCGTGCCTGCGAATGTTTTCCTTTTCCGATTCATGCCCCGCCCCAACCTCCGAATTGTTGTCTATCCTGCCGGTTCCCGCTTGCGGCCTTGCCGGATGGCTCTAAATTTACTGCCCCCGCCGCCGGAAAGGTAGCTTGTTTTTTAACGATGACCCCGATCGGTCACGATCCGAGTGCTGAATCGTCATTCCCGCAACGATTATTCATCAATTGACGAAAATAAAAGAACGCCATTCGTCCCCTAAGGGGATGGAATGACGTTCTTTTCACGCTATCAAGAGTCTGGCTCCGCCTTGCAAGCTTCCCGGAATTGCGCCGCGCTGACTCCCGTATATTTCTTGAAGTTCGTATAGAAGTAGCCGGTATTGGCAAAGCCGACTTCCTCGGCGATATCCTTGATTCGTTTGTCCGTTTCTCGCAGCAGCCGCTTGGCATGCTCGAACCGAATATCTGTAATGTACTCGGAAAGCGACTTGCCAAAGTGATTTTTGAAAATCAAGCGCAGATGGTTGGGAGAAAGGCGAACCTGATCGGCTAGGCTTTCGACGCTAAGATTCGGATCGCGATAATGAACCGAGATATAATCGGCCAACTGTTTGATCATTTCCGCCTGCCTGGAATCCTTCCTCTCGCCAGCGGCTTGCGCAATCGACGCGTAGATCCGCCCGAACCAAAGCTTGATCTCCTCCAGCGTATCCCGTTCGGTAAGCTGTCTCGGAATATTTTGCCTTTGCAGGCCCAATTGCTCGGGGTCGACTTGCATCTCGCCGGTTGCGGTCTTTACGACGGCCAGAGCCAATTGGGTGAACGATAGGATCGCCTCGTCGTAAGCGAACCGATTGGCCGCCTGCGCGAAGGCATCCAGCGATCGGTCGAATTTATCTCTGTCCTCTAGCCTCAGGCTGTTGAGCAGACGCTTCTCCAGATCATGAGGGTATTCATATGGAAGACTGACTTGATGCTGGAAGGACTCCTGATCGATGATCGCCCCTCTTCCCAACCTCAGTCTGTACGTCGAAGCGCTCAAAGCGCCGTAATATGACTTGCGAATATCCGAGATGCGGCTGAATTCCGATCCGATTGCCGTCGTAACGGACAATTTCAGTATCGTTCCGACCGCTTCCCGTATGCGGCCAAACGTCTCGGCGAGATTCGGAAGCGGTGTGCCGCCGATGGATCCGATCAACAGAACGATCGAATCCTCCTTGCTTATAATTTCCTCTACGTAGTCTAGCCCCTCCAGCAATTCGCCTGCGATATTGGCTATCGCATAACGGTACAGCGCAATATCCCGCTGCGAGCAACGGTCCTTCAGCCCGGCATATCCGTCCAGTCGGATGGCGACGATCCGATTGTATGCGGAATCGGGAGGAATGCCGACCATCTGCAGCTCCTCCTCCGTATTCGGGTTGACGCGAATTTCATCGCGGATCAGCCGCTCCAGCAATTCCTTTTTCTTCGCCGGCTTGTACGTGTGCACAGTCTGGCTCAGGCCGGATATATTCGCCGTCATGCGATCGAACGCATCCCTCAGAAACTCGAATTCGCCATGCGAGGAAGCGTCGTTCTCCAGCTTTCCCGCCGATTTGATCTTGCGAATGAGCCGGTGCACCGGCCGATACAAGCTGCGGATAAAAAACAAGGAAAGAACGGCGGACAGAACGACAAAAATGCCGGTGATCATGAACACGGTGCCGCGCAATTGGGTGATGCGGGCTACGAGCATTTCGTAATCCATCACGCTGATAAAGTACCATCCGAGAGCGCTGCCGGACTCGATATGGGTTATCAACGCCTTGCGCCCCTGAACGTCGGCGGTAAAATAGCCGCTGCGAGCTTCATCCGCCGCGATCGAACGGAAAAACGAATCGTTCGCGATTGAATCCTCCCTCTCCCGGCCGTCCGTGCGAATGACGACGCGGCCTTCCCGGTCGACGATCATCTTCCGCGATCGCCCGTCCGACGGCTTGATGGCCAGAATCTCTCTTATTTTATCTTGGCTGACGTTGACGATCAGCGCCGAATCGATATCAGCCGTATTCGCGGCTTCGGTGAACAGAATAGAAAGGTACGCATGCTCCTCCCGCTTATCGTAGATCCGGTAGCTCGTTTCCCGGGGAAGGAGAATCGGATCGTTGACGCGATGCTCCTCCCGCAAGTAGCTTATCATGTCCGAATCGTAAAACTCCTCGATTGTCCTCACTGTCGTATCGGTGGAAAACACGGCGTCCGCGCCGCGGTTCACGACGTAAACCGAAGAGACGAGCGGACTCGCCTGCATGGAATCGGCCAGTGCCTTGTGGATCTCGAACATTTCCTCCGAATCGAACCGATCCGCGTAGAGCGCGTTGAATACGACATCGCTGCTCGAATAAAATCCGGCGTAATAATTGTACACGGTCGTAAGCTGCGCTTCGATCATGCGATAAGTCTGATCCAGTTGCTCGACCGCAACGCCGTACGTATCCCGAATGCTTTTTTCCGAATATTGCTTGTAAAGAAAAGCCGATAACGAGGACAGCAATATCGCGCCGGTCATCGTCAGGAGCAAGAGCATTCGAACGAGCGTCTTGTTCTGCTGTATAAAATGAATAAACGGTCTCAAAGCTGTCGTCTCCCCTAGCCTGTAAGCGACCTACTCGAAAGTGTACTCGACTTTGCCGATTTGCGGATTCCAATAGTTGGCGGTGTTATGTTTGAACACGATTTTGACATAGCGCGTCCCGGACGGCAAGGCGTCCAGAGAATACGAAATCTTCCGCCATACGATCCCGGCAGCGCTTACAATCGTCTTCTCCGGCGTAACGGCCGTATAGGCGATATTATCCGGCGATGCGTAGAAGGAGAAATCGGTCGCGGCCTCATCGGGCCAGAACCAGCCTTCCGCCGACAATCGCTTCATTCGCTGCAATGGCGAAGCGGTTCCGTAGACGATATATTGTTCCGAATTCGCGGATCTGGCCAATCTGGACGTATCTCCGTCGAAAGCCGGAGGATTGCCCGAATCGAGAACGAGTTCGGCGCTGTGGCTATGCGATTCCGACCAGTCGTTCATTTCGTCGACAACCGTTACCGATACGGGAGCGCTGGATATCTCGACTTTGCCCAATTGCGGATTCCAGTAATTCGCCGTATTTTGTTTGAACACCATCTTAATAAATTTCGTTCCTTCCGGCAAGCCGACGCCTTTGTACACGACTTTGTTCCATAGTGTGCCGGTGCCGTTCGTTATCGTTTTAGCGGGTATATACGGGGTGTACGCGATATTGTCGGGCGATACATAAAACGCGAAGTCCGCGATCGCTTCGTCCGGCCAATACCACGCCGTAGCGGTAAACCCGGTCATATCTCTTGTCGCCGAAGGCGTTTTATAGACAACGTATTGTTCGCTGTTTGCGCTTCTGGCCAACCTCGAAGCATCCCCGCCCAACGCTGGCTGATTGCTGGAATCCAGCACGAGATCGGCGCTATGGCCGTATACCTTCGATAGATCGTCGAACTCGTCGACCATCGTTTCGTTGTCCCGGTCGGCATACAGCCGCTGTGCCGACACCATCTCATCCAGCCGGGCGAATTTGAACTGACCCGGGTAAGCCGTATTTAACGTATCTTGAACCTCTTTCAGAATCGTAGGATTCACCGCCATCACCTGACCGGCGCCGGGCTCGTGTCCATACTGGTTCTTCTCGTGTTCTCCAGTGAACATGTACCCATAGTATCCGGACAGAAACGCGGGCTTGGCTCTGGCGATATCGACCGTGCGGCTCTTAATGTCATTGACGATCTGCTCGGTTTGCGTCGTGAATACGGCTTTGACTTCGTCGAAATGCGTGTGCGAGGAAGAGGTCGCCAAACCTAATCTGCCCGTCGCGAACGTGTTGTCCGTCCGGTCCAATACTTGCTTGTCGTCGATGTAAGCCTTAATGGAATTGCCCGTCGCCACGACGCGCAGATGATAGGACGTATTCGCCTGATGCGCGAAATCGACCTCCGGCCCTACGAGCGAGCCGACCCCGCCGACCACCTTCATCAGTCCCGCCTTGACCCCATCCCTCAGATAGAACCAATAATAGTTTTCGCCGCTTCCTTTTCTGAATACGATTCCCGACGAGCCCGAGACGGAAGCCTGCTTAATCAGCCGGACCTCCGCATTCGCATACCCGTGAAAGCTGTCCGTCGCGAACGCCAAGCTCCGGGCTTCCGTCTCGTCGCTTTGGCTGAACTGGCCGCTCTCCATCGTCCACATTCCGCCCGCCGTCGTCCACTTGCCCGCATCGCCGGAGAAGTCGTCGGCGAAATCCGTCTGTCTGAGCGGATACATGCCTGTTCTTCCCGAGACGAACGTATCTCCCCATACCTGGTGTCCGCCTCCGGGCGTTTCCGCCACAAGAGCGTCTACGCCAAGCGACGCTCCCAATTCCCCGTACAGAGCGGAATTAAACGGTCCGATCGCTCCGTAATCGCTGTACAGATCGAGAAATCTCTGATCGACCTTCTGCATGAGCAGCGCGCCCCGCGTCTTGATTTCAAGCTGCGCGTCGGCGGGCATCTCGTCGTAATCGGCGAATCCGAGCGGCGTTGCCCCGCCGCTGAAGAAATAATCGTTGGGGGTTGCATGGGAGTAGTAATACTCGGCCAATGCCGGAGTTTCCTCGACCATGCTCGCCTCGAATCCCCAATTGATCGGCACGTTCCCCCTGTTGGCATCCAGCCACGCTCCGTGTTGGAACGTCGTTACCGCCTTCGGCGTATCGTTCTCGGAGGCCGTGAACGTCACGTAGTATTTGCTCTCGTCCACCGTCGTATTGTCTATCGTGTAATTCGTTTGATGCGAGAACGTCTCCGAAGAGGCGGATATTTTATTGTGAAAAGAGAGATTGGTGCTTCCCGCCGCCTTAATGTATCCCCCATACGGAGCCATGGCATCCAGATCGATGTCCTCGTGCTGCACCCAGCCCCATACGGGGAAAGAGGCGTTTCTCGCGTCGTAGTAGGCGTATATATTTTTCAGAAGGTTGAACTGAGCCGTGTCCCCCGACAGCAAATACGCATAGAACATTTTTCTTTCGGCAGCCAGGTCGAACGATTCTTCTCCGAGCAGATGAAACTCGTGCGGATTGCAATATTTCAGCAAGTGATCGAATCCCCATTGATACGCTTGCAGCGGAGTCGTCCAGCCGTACGTCTCCAGTCTGCCGCTGATCGTGCCCGGCGCGTCCGGATAATCGGCAAAGCTGTCGGTTAGCGTCAGCGTCGTCGCGGGAGCAAGACTGTACTCGGTCTGAAACCGCTCGACCTGCGAGGACAGTACGGGAATTCTGTCAGTCAACGAGCCGACCACTGCGGCCATATCGAGTTCCGGCCAGTGATACGTGTCCGTAGTCAACATATGGTCGTAGGTCACGACACCGTTGAAATAACCCTTGAAGGTTTGGTAGACGTCGTCTATCGAATCCAACGTAACGAAAGTATAGCCTTTGCCCTCGTAATAGCTTTTCCAGTGGAGATCTGCGTCTGTGTAGTAGTTCAGTCTCTGATCGATGAGGAGCGTTTCCTCAGTTCTGTTCACGATGCCTTGCACGACTTTTAGAGCGACGTAGTCGGACATCCCGAGCTGCTGGCTGGGCATACCCGTCTCCGGGTCCTCGTAACCGACCAAATCGTAAGCCTTGAAAAAATAGACGGTCTTTCCCGTCGCGGACGCCATCGATGCCGGGTATCCGCCGACGACCAAAGCGATGGAAACGAGCAGCGCAATCATCCTCTTCATCCTGTCTGCCTTCCCTTCATTAAATAGAGGATTCGATCCGTGGCGGATCGATCACTCTGAAAATACTACAGATTTTAACGAAGCAGGCATTCGAATTTTAATGGACTGCGCGAAAACTCACGAAAAGGCAGCGGATTTACCCTGAAGAATGCCCGCGATTAAGACCGCTGTACCCTGAAAAAGCACATGCACCCTTGTTCAAGAGTTGCATGTGCCTTTTGTGCTCCGCCTCTTAGGCCAGAGAAGACAAGTCGGCCGTCAGAACCGCGATCGGCTTCTCACTGAGCGAAGACAGCTCGTAAACGAACGACGGACGGGGCCGATCGGAGATATGCTTAACGATCAGCTCCTCGCCGTGCAGCTCGTCCAGCCGCGTCGACAGAATGCGGGGCGTGGCGGTCTGCAGTACGCGCCGAATTTCCTGAAAGCGGTCGTGCTGGTAGTTCAGCGCGACCAGCACGGGCATGTTCCAAGCTTTGGCGGACAGCGCACCGTGACCGATTTGCTCTTCGGAGCTGCGAATCGCCTGGGCCGCCTCCCGATAAAGCTTGCCTTTCTCGGTCAGCTTGTACTCCGGCAGCAGAGGATGGCGACGCTCCTGAGGAGTCAGATGATGGATGAGTTCCGCGTCGCTTAGCTGCTTCAGATTGTCGCTGAGCCGGGCCGGCGCAACGTCCAGCTGTCTCTGCAGCGGGGTGAATCTCCCGCCGCTGCTCTCGAGCGCGAGCAGAATCGGGATCGTCCAGCGCCCCGACAGCTGCTGCGCAAGCTGCAGAACGAATTGCTCTTTGCTCAAAGCTCGGTCAGCTGCTGCGACAGCATGAGCGAATGCCCGTCCGGATCGGCGAAGGTCGCCAGCTTGACGAAATCGTCGATCGTCTCGATCTCGCCGACAAAGCTGACGCCAACCCCCTGCAGCTTATGTACGGCATCCTCGATGTCCGCCACGTCGAATACGGTCGAAGACGTCGAAGGCTCGACCGTCTCCGCCTCAGAGAAGCCGATCACGCAATTGTCGGTATTTGTCTTCACCATCGCCATGCCCCACTCCGGATTGTGAAACAGCTCTTCAAAGCCCAGCTTTTCGGTATAGAACGCCAAAGAACTCTCAATGCTGCGGACGTTATACCACACCGTTAATCCCGGAACAAACATCTCATCACCCTCCTTTAATACCGAAATTATACCAAGTATATTTTCGGTAGTAAAGTCCGAAATGTCCGCTCCCTCAAAGTCAGGAAAGCAGGAAAACGGCTGCTAACGTCGAATTTGGTGTCGAAATGCGGCTATAACGTAAACGTCAATAAAGCCAACAACCGCAAAAGCGTAAGCAGGTTCCCAACTCTGCACCGAAGGAGGCTCACCATGCCTGAAACGACAAAAAAAGCCTATCGTCCCGATACAGCGGACGAAAGACTTCCCAAAATCGCGCAGCTCGACTCGTGGATCAACGGCCTGGACCGTCCGAACGCCGAGGAGATTATTCGATTCGTAGACGAAGTTTTCAAAGTTGATCTGAATAAAATGCCGCTCCTGTCCCGTCAGTCCGATCCGGACCTCACGTCCGTGGCCGCAATAGAAGCATGCCTGCGGCGCGCCCAGGACCGACCGTCCGCCGCGGATATTCGCGGCGCGATCAATCAAACGTTCGGCATCAACCTGGACGCACTGTCTGCGCTGGAAGGAAAACGGATTTCATTATTTTCAAAAAGGCAGTGGATGGTTAGAGACGGCAGCGACCTGTTCGCGGTACGAACGGGGGACGGCGATGCGGACGTATCCGTTTGTCCGACTGCGTATATGCTGGAGCGCCTCGACCCTGGAGAGCTTCCCCTGCTTGAGCCTTTAAGCGAGCTGGGGTACAGCCGCAATGACTCCGACGGCAGCTACTCTTACGCCTCCCCTGACGGAAGCGCGGTGGCCGACTCCTTTAAGGGACGGACGATGGCGGCGATTATGGGCGCAATTCGGGATAAATACGCCCATTTGTAGAGGTTGTTTATTTTCCGAACGAGGACAGAAACTTAACGCGGTCGCCCATAGGGGGAACGTTGTTGTCCTGCAAAACGACCTCAAGAAGGGCAGGACCTTTCGCCTGCATAAGACCGGAAATGACATCGTGGCTAATGTCGTCCATGCCGCAAGCTCTGAAGCTGGGAATGCCCATGGCCTCGGCCATCGCCGTAATGTTGACAGCTTCCTGTCCGAACGACGGATGGGTTCTGTTGAATTGCAGCGAGTGCCCGTGATAGACCATCCCCAGACGGGCATTATTCATTATGACGAACAGAATCGGCAGGCCGAGCTCTCTCGCCGTCAAGATTTCCATTCCGTGCATGAAGAAGCAGCCGTCGCCCGTTATACATACGACCGGACGGTCCGGCTCGGCCAGCTTCGATCCGATCGCCGAGCCGATGCCGCTGCCCATGGCGCCGAAATGAACGTTAATACTGTAACAGTCCGGAGCCGGCACCCGCATATGATGGATCGCATAGGACATAAACTCGCCTATGTCTACCGTATATCGAGTATCGTCCGGCAAGCAGCGCTGAAGGCTGAGCAGCGCATTCCTTGTGTTGTATTCTTTTCCCGCCTCCGTGAACTCCGTTTCGGCCGCCCTCGTGCGGCTTGAGCCGGATTCGCCATGCTTCGCGCCGGACGCCAGCGTCTTAAGCTCGTCCAACAACATGAGCAAGCTAAGATGGATGTCTCCCAGCACGGGAATATCGATTTCGTATTTCCGATTAAATACGGTAACGTCGAAATCGAGCTGAATGGTTCGCCGGCCTCTCGTCAATCCGGGATTGTAGTTGTTCGTGGCCGTCTCTCCCAAGCTCGATCCGACAATCAGCAGAGTCCGATACGAGCCGTCGGAGACGACCTCCGATGCGCTCTCGTGGCCGGCAAAGCCGAAAATGCCTGCATACAGCGGGTGGTCGTCCGGAATATACCCTTTGGCCTGCGGCGTCGTCATGATCGGCCATTCCAGCAGTTCGGCAAGCTCGACGAGCAAATCGACCGAGCCTCTGACGCCTTGCCCAACAAGAATGCAGCCCCTTCCATTGTCCAGCATCGTCCGAGCGGCCCGCTCGACTGCAGCCAGCTCCGGAACCATCGGCTTTCTTGACGCTCCTGCCGGAATGTCCGGCTTGCCGACATCGGCATGCTGAACGTCGATCGGCACGGCGATATGAACCGGACCCGGAACGCCGGATACGGCGATTCGATGGGCTTTCGCCAGCTCCTCAAGCAGATGCTTGGCATCCTTGACGATAACGCTATACTTCGTCACAGGTTGAAAAATCGGAGAAACCTCCAGCTCCTGCGACGCGTTTAACCCCATCGTGTTTACGGGAACTGCGCCGGTCAGGAACAATACGGGGAGATGCTCGCGCATCGCGTTGGCCGCTCCCGTGACCAGATTCGTCGCTCCGGGCCCGCTGCAGCCGATACAGACGGCCAGTCCTCCGCCGTACTTCGCGTAAGCCGCCGCCATATAGGAAGCGGCTCCTTCATGCTTGGCGACGACCGGCTCAAGCTCGGGCAACTCGCACAGCTCGTCGAAGAATGCATTGACCGAGCCTGCCGGAATGCCGAAAATGTGCCGAACTCCGCTTCCTTTCAAATATTCCAATACCGCCCGCGCCGCTCTCATCTATTGCACCTCCAGAATATTTCTGTCCATCAAAAATGCGAATTCTTCAGCCGTCATCGGAGTGCTGAAATAATACCCTTGCATCAGACGACAACCCCGCTCCGACAGAAATTGCACATGCTCCTTCGTCTCTACGCCTTCGGCGACGACACTTAAATTCAAATTCCGCGCCAGTAAAATAATCGTGTGGGTAATCGCGGCATTATCCTTCTCGCTCTTAATTTCCTGGAGGAAGGACTTGTCGATCTTCAGCGTATCAATCGGCAAGCTCTTCAAATAGCCTAACGATGAATAGCCTGTGCCGAAGTCGTCTATCGCGATTTTTACGCCTAGATCTTTCAATTCTCTCATTGTCTTTAGCGTCAGTTCCTGGTTTTTGATAATCAGGTTTTCGGTCAGCTCCAGCTGCAAGCGGTCCGGCAGCAGCCCGGCTTCGGACAATGCGTTTTGGACCAGCGCAAACAAGTTGTTCTGCTCGAATTGACGCGCCGACAAGTTCACTGACATGCTGCTAAGCGCGTAGCCTTGTTCCAGCCAGCTTTTCAGTTGGAGGCAAGCTTCCTTCAGCACCCATTCGCCGATCGGGATGATGAGAGCCGTCTCTTCGGCAATCGGAATAAACTGATCCGGAGCGATCATGCCTCTAGTCGGATGATTCCATCGCAGCAGCGCTTCCACGCCTACGATCCGTTTCTCCGAATAATCGATCTGCGGCTGGTAGTAAATCACAAGCTCCTCTTGCTCAAGCGCCTTGTACAGATCGTTTTCCAATTTAATGCTTTCAATCGTTCGCATGTCCATGCCGGCTCGGAAGAAATGATAGCTGTTCCCGGAGATTTCCTTCGACTTGTACATCGCCGCGTCCGCGTTCTTGATCAACGTCTCCGTCGTATCGCCGTGATCGGGATATAGACTAATTCCGATACTCGCCTTCATGTAGATTTCGTTGTCCATCAGCTCAAACGGCTCCGAGAAGGCGTCCACGACTCTCAGAACCACTTCCAGAACTTCGTCTTCGGTATGGATATGAGGGAGGAAAATAGTGAATTCGTCCCCGCCCTGCCGGGATACGGTCGCGCCGAGCGGCACGCAGGACGACAACCGCCTGGCCACGTCTCGCAGCAAATGATCGCCGTAGCTATGTCCCAGAGAGTCGTTGATGAACTTGAAGCGATCTAAATCCAGATAGAGCACGGCCAATCTCTCGCCTGTGCTTTGCGCGTGGGACAGCCCTTGTTGGAGCCGATCCTTCAGCAGCAGCCGGTTCGGCAGATCGGTCAAGCCGTCGAAGTAAGCACGGTACTTGATCTCCTCTTCCATCTGCTTGCGCTGCGTGATGTCTTTGAAGGTGACGACTTCCCCTACGACCTCGTCGCCTTCGCGGATGGCGGAGATGACGTACTCTACCGGAAAGACGGAACCGTCCTTGCGGTAGAAGCTGTCGCTCTCGTAAAAGTTGTCTTTAAGTCCCTCGAAAACGACGGCCGTCTCCTGATCCTGCCTCTCCTGAAAAACGATGCAGGAGGGCTGCCCGATCAATTCGTCCTTTTTGTCGTATCCGAGCATAGTTACTCCCGCTTCATTGCAGAACGTAATCTTCCGATCAAGATCCAGACCGAATATTCCTTCTCCCGCGGAGTTAAGAATCAGTTCCTTCTCGCGGCTGAGCTGCCGCAGCTCGGCGATCGCCCGCTCTAACGCCTCGTTCTTAACCGTGATTTCCGATGTCCGCTCCTGAATGATATTCTCCTGCTTCTCCATATACAGCAGGTTGGATAAGGTGGAGGCCGTAGCATCGACGATCGATTGCGCAAACTGCAGCGTCGCCTCCGAGTAGAGGAAGCTTCCCTCGTCGAGCTTCACTACGGCGATAGCGCCAAGCACCTCTTTCATCGCTACCAGCGGGAGCATGAGCAGTCCCTTTATCCCGAACTGACGGCAAAGCTCGTGATTCGGCCTGCCGTCCTTAAACACATCCGGGATGAGCATCGCTTGTTTTGTCCGGATCACCTCTTGAAACACGAGGTCGTTGCTCTCGTCAATCTTGATCCGGTTATGCGTCTGGATCCAGTCTTCTTCCGTCCAGTCGCTGTCCTTGCTAAGCTTGGCCGGCGCGATTTGACTTTCCGTAATCGGATCAAGCAGGTGCACGCCTATATTGCAGTTCTCCAACACCTTGCCCAAGTAGAAAAAGCAGCTGTCCAGGCATTCTTGCAGCGTCGAGCTCATCGACAGATCGCGCGTCACATCCAGCAACAGCTGCTTTTCGGCGAGAAGATTTTCTTTATGCGTCAAATTTCTGGCATTCCGTATCGCCACGGCCGCCATGTTCACGTAGGCCTCGACCGTCTGGATCTCCGATTCCATCAGGTTCATCGGCACGCCGTAGTCAAACAGAAAAACAAGGCCGAACAGTTCCTGCTCGAAGGAGATCGGCAGCACCAGCAGCGACTTGATCTGGAAGCCTTGCACCGCGCGGGGGTCCGGCCGGTTGTCCTTGGACGTATCAGGAATATAGATCGTTTTCTTCGTATCGATTACTTCTTTGGCCAGCAAATCCATTTCCGTATCGATCACATGCATGTCCAGCGTCCAACCGTTGATGACCTCCGGCTTGCCGACATAGCCGCGAAACGTTCCATCGGCCTGCGGCAAATAAATCCCTACGGAATCGCATTGGACGATTTCCTCGGAGATCGCCGTTGTTACATGCTCCAGCACCTCGCGCAGCTCAAGCTTCGTATTGATCAGCTTCGTCAGGTTGGCGAGCCGGGAATATCTCATTTGCTCCTTCAGCATTCTTCTAACCCTCACTCCCGTATAGGTCATCCCGTAAACCGCATCGCTATCGAATTCTAGTCCGATGATTGTTGTACACAATTCTACATCTGAGCTTAAATTCCTGTCGAGCATTGCAAAAACCTCCGATCTGCGCTGCGGCAGATGGAGGTTGTGTTGAGCGCTGACTAGCTAATTGCTGATGCGCCTTTCCTTATTGCTATATCCGGTGTACCCCGTCACGTTTGAGCCGCTTGCTTCGAATCGCGTCGAACTTCATCCATGCGGCGCGAGTGCTGCCGCCTCGTCCCTGCTGTATAACAGTATGCCATCCTTATTTATGCTTTCAAGCAGAAGCTCATCGTCCAGTTCATTCATTCTCACGATGTCCAGCGAATACAAGCCTACATTGTCTCTCAGCTTCGTATGGAGAGAAAGGGGGATATTATCGCCTATCAACGCTAGATCGATATCGGAGTTTGATCTGGCGTCTCCTCTTGCCCTCGATCCGAACAATATAACTTTCTCCACGTTTCTTTCTTTCGATAAGATCGAGATGATCCTTTCCATAATGCTTTCAGGAAGGTTTAACATGATTACGGATCACCTCCGCGATCTTATTGTGAAGATAGCTTAATTCGGGGTAATAAATATCTCTAATGGAAGCATACACAGTCTCCGCTGTCCTTAACTTATAAGTATGAGTCGTAAAGTTGCGGTCCTCAATCATGGCTTCCCAATGATCCTGATTGACAACCCAACCGGAAGCGTATGCTTCGCTGAATATTTCTTTCGGGTGTCTTAGCTCTACTCCCTGATACGATAAAACCGATTTAATAGCTTTCCAAGCGGTTTCATATGTGTATTCGAATCTTTGAATGATAGCATCACGAACGTATTCGTTAAAGTTCGGCTCGCGGATCGCTGCACCCAATGACTCAAGAGCACTCCCAAATTGTTTCTCACTATACAACACTTTGTTAACCTTTACTTTTTGAGTCATTGCCGCCGAACCTCCTTTCACCGAATCGACTGTCCATATTCTCCATTATAGCACACTTCTTAGAGCCTCAATCCCGCAGCGATCCTTCAAAGATCGGAGCCTCCAAATGAATCATTGGATTTTCGATCATTCGGTCCGCCGCAACACCGGGCCCATGTTTCTCCTCTATTCCCGCTCCAAAGCCAACTCGCCCGTCCTGTCGTCCTTCAGCACAATTCTAGCCTCGAACGACTCCCCGCCGCTTCCGGCAAACTTAAGCTTGCCTGTCCGACCCTTGCCGATCAGCGACTTGACCATCGCGTCGGTCAGCGTGCGTCCCAGACTTTCCTTCCAGATGACGAACTTGCAGCCCGTTTTGTAATGACTGCATCCGTAGCCTTTGCGTCCCATAAAAATACTGCCGCCGCATCCAGGACTTGGGCAAACGCCAATCACGGCCGGCTCCCCGCCCTGCTCTGCGGAAGACGCCTTGACCGGAGCTTTCCGCTTAGCCGGCGCTTTCTTCGCGGCGACGGCAACCGAACCGCCCGACTCAACGCCGTCGGAGGCCTTCTTCCCGCCACGCGCGCCCTTCGCTGGAGGTTCGGGCCTGGCGAACGCATTTCTCGCGGCCGGACGCTGAACGTTAACCTTGTCGATAATTAATCTCGTAAACTTTTTCACGTTGCCCATGAACACATCGGCCGAAGCCTGTCCGCGCGCGATCTCCGTTAACCTTCGCTCCCAGTGGCCGGTCATTTCCGGCGACGTCAGCAGCTCGACGCCCGCTCCGCGAATCAGCTCGATCGCCGTTCTCCCTTTGGGCGTAATGACGATGCGCTTGCCCTGCATATCGACATAGCCGACCTGTTTCAGCCGCTCGATCGTCGCCGCCCTCGTCGCGGGGGTGCCGAGTCCCGAATCCTTCATCGCGTCGCGCAGCTCCTCGTCCTCAATCTGCTTGCCCGCGCTTTCCATCGCCTTCAGCAGCGTTCCTTCGGTATACGGCTTCGGAGGCTGCGTCTCCTTCTCCTTGACCTCGGCGTCCGCACAGACAACGGGCTTCTGCGGATCGACCTCGAACGGCGCGTCCGTCTCCTGCTCCTCTTCCTCCGCGGCCCCGTCGTCCTTGTCCTTGCTTTTCTCCTTGGCGCTGCCTTTGGAGGCCGGAGCGTCTCCCGCGTAAATGATTTTCCAGCCAAGAGACAGCAGTTGCTTCACCGTCGTCTTGAACGTCTCCTTCTCGACCTCCGTCAGTACCGTATGCACCTTGTACTCCGCCGCCGGGTAGAAGTGAGACAGAAATCTTTTGACGATCAGGTCGTACAGCTTGCGCTCGTCCGGACTGAGCCCCTGCGGCTTTCTCATCGTCGGCATAATCGCGTGGTGGTCCTCGACCTTGGCCGGATTGCACACGTTCTTGTTGTTCGCATGCACAAACCGCTTGTTCGCGCCGTTCACGAATTCCCCATAATCCGGAGAATTCCGCATCGCATCCAAAATCTTGTGCATCTCCGGAATGTTCTCCGCATTCACATAGTTCGAGTTTGTACGCGGGTAAGAGATGACTTTGTGCTTCTCGTAAAGCGCCTGCGCGACGTCGAGCGTCTTTTTCGCGGAGAAACTGAACTTGCCGTTCGCCTCCCGCTGCAGCAGCGTCAGGTCGTACAGCTTGAAGGGATACTCCTTCGTATCCTTGACCTCGTAGCTCGCAATCGCTCCCGTTTTGCCCCGCACTTTGTCGGCAATGGCCTTCGCCTTCTCGGGATCGGTCAGCCTGTCGCCCTGCCAATTGCCTTTATAAGCGATACCTCCGTCTTGCTCAAACATGCCCGTAATCTCGTAAAATTTCAGGGAATCAAAAGACTCGATCTGCTTCTGCCGGTCGTAGATTAGCGCCAGCACCGGCGTCTGCACCCGCCCGACGGACAGCAGCTCGTTGTGCTTCGTCGTGAACGCGCGCGAGCCGTTCATCCCGATCAGCCAATCCGCCTCGCTCCGCGCGCGGGCAGCTTGGGTCAAGTTGGCGTACTCCGTGTTGTCCTTCAGTTGGTCGAAGCCCTTGCGAATCGTCTCCGCTGTCAGGTCGGAAATCCACAGCCGCTTCACCGGCTGTCGCAGTCCCAGATGCCTGACGATCAGGGAGAAAATATGTTGCCCCTCCCTCCCGGCATCACATGCGTTGACCAGTTCGCCGCTGCGCGCCGCCAAATCCGCGATCACCTGCAGTTGATCCTTCGTTCGCGGGTTCGGAAGCAGCTTGAAATCGTCGGGAATAATCGGCAGATCGCCGAATCTCCACTTCTTGTATTTCTCGTCGTAAAGATCGGGCTCTGCCAATCCGATCAGATGGCCGATCGCCCAGGTGATAATATAGTTTTCGCCCTCCAGATAGGAGCGCTTGTTTTGCGCTTTCGGCTCGATTACGGCCGCAATATTGCGGCCCATATCGGGTTTCTCCGCGATGACCAACGTCTTCAACACGGCTTCGTCCTCTCCGTTAGCAATCCGCGCAACCGCTGCGCGAATTGATCGATATAGACCAATTATATCACAGGATCTGCATTGCCTCGCGAAAATGAACCTGCCGTCCTCTTCGAACGTTTGTTACATAACAGGACAAAAAGGATGATTTTCCTATGATGGACTTGAAGTGGAAACGGCTCGGAGCGGCTGCCCTGCTTGGCGCTCTGTTAATTGCAGGTGCATGCGACTCGCGCGAAAAAAACGGGACGTTAACGGCGGATACGGAAACCGGATTAGCCTCAGCCGAGGCGAAAACTGCGGTGGAGGTTGGGGCGTCTACGTCTACTTCCGAACCAGTCTCGCCCGATGTATCGGCAGAAACGAACAAGCCAGGAGGAGCGAAGCCCCCTCTACCCGAGCGGCTGCGGGCCGAGTTGGACGATAAGCCCCTCCCGGAAGAGCAATTCGCCGAATGGCTTCGGTCGCGGGCCGAGCAAGACAATCCGGGCGATTATCCGGTTAACGTAATCCGGGCCGATCTCGACGGGGACGGCTTCAAACGCAAATGGGCGACCGTCGTCTACGAGAGTCGACTTGTCGAGAACGTCGAGTCCCGCTACGCCTACGGAATTGTCGCGGCTTTACAGGACGGAAAGTACGAATGGCAAAGCTTTGTCTTTCCCGAGGAGGACTACGGACGGGCTTCGATTCTGGATACAGGCGATTTGAACGGAGACGGCAAGCCGGAGATTGTCTGGGCCTCGCTTGGAATCGGGGCGCATACGTCTACCTTTACCTATACGGTATCCGGCTGGGACGAAGGGAAGCTCGTTACCCGTCCGGGAGCAGCGATCGTTCCAAGCGTGTCCGAAGCCGGCATCCGCGACGGCAAGCTGAGCATCTCCGGAGGACTGATCGATTCCGTGGGAGCCGGACCTTGGCAAAGAGAGTACGACGATACATATACGATTGCGGACGGCGCCCTTAAGCGGGAAAGCCGGGTTTTCTCCGAGGCTTCGACTCCCTATCATCGGCTGTTGGACGGCTTGTGGGCGGAAGCGGACGGCGACGCGGAGAAGGCTATCCGGCATTATACGGCGGCGATTTCCATGAAGGCGGAGAGCTATCGGGACTTTGCTTTTATTTTCAACCGCGATTGGGTCGAAGGCGGGAAGATGGAGGACGAGGAAAAGAAGTTCGAGGAAGTCGTTCAACGGTTTGCCGGCTTCCGTAAGGAACGGCTCCAAGCGGAGTCGAAGGGAGCGAACGAAGAGAGTGCGTGCGCGGCCGCAAAGAAGAAAACCGGCTACGAAGCGTCCTGGCTCGCTTATCTCAATGCGCCGGCCGGCTACGCCAACCCGGTGTGGAGCGACGAAACGGTATGCTCGACGATTGAGGAGCGGTTCTAGTAGAGCCCAAGGCGAAGCGGCGTTTATACGAAACCTTGTAACTTTCGGCAAATTTGTTTACTAGGTTGACGAGGAGGGCTGCCGCAAAACAAAATCTTCCCGACAATGCCGCGAGGGTCTTGTCGGGAAGATCTGCGAAGCCGGGAAGTCCCATCAGTCAGGCGAGCAGCACTTCGTAAATCGTATCCGGTTGCGCCAGCTCCAGCTCATAACATCCCTCGGAAACCGTAACGAGCGGACCGTCCTTCGTTCGGGGCGTTCCGTCGCACGAGAAGACCAGCGTTCCGACTCCGGCCCCGCACGTCGTGACCCGGATGCAGCTCGCGTCCCGGTAGACGGCGATGTCGCCGTTTGGCGTCGGAACCGAGCCCTCGATTCGATCAAGTCCCGCCGTGTGCGGCTCCACCCGGTAGCGCGCGTAGCCCGGCTCGGTCGGACGAACGCCGAGCACGTACTTGCCCAGCAAATAGATCGGCGCGGCTCCCCAAGCGTGGCACAAGCTCTTGCGGAACTTGTCGTGGTACATGTCGTACTGAAGCTCGGGCGGCAGCGCCGGATCGTATTCCTCCCAGAAAGCCGTTGCTCCGAGGTCCATCATGCCACCCCAGTAATCGCGAATCTCGCGCAGCACCCGCTCTGTCTCTCCCAGCTCGCACATCGCCTCCAGCTCGAAAAAACGCATAAACGGCGTGACGATTTTCTGGATGCCGTCGTTCAGAATGACGTTGCGCTTTACCGCTTCGCGCCGATCGTCGTTCAAATAACCGAAGCGAAGAGCGAACAGGCTCGGATATTTGAGCACGTCGCGCACCAATTCGCCGTTCAGCTTGCCGTGTAGAAACGCGCCGCTCTCTTCGTCCCAGAACGTGGCGAAAATCCTCTCCCGCAGTTCGGCGGCCGCGTCCCCGTAGCGCGGCGCGCGTTCCCCGTCTCCGAGAGCCTGAGCGAATTCAGCCACCGTCTCCAGGCTTCGGCATAACATAAGCTGCTCGGCGGCCAACGCGCCGCGACGCTCCATCGGCGCCCAGTCGATGAATATCCAATCCTCCGGATAACCTTCCATCATGCCTTCTTCGTTGCGCCTTCCAAGACAAAATTCCATTAAGCTCAGCATGTCGGCATAACGGGCCCGAACGAACTCCAGATCGCCCGTATACAAGTAATAATCCCGACAGCTCAGAAACCAATAGAACGTATAGTCCATAATGGTGTTGATATGGATTTCTACCGGGTTTTTGCCGCTCAGCCCGATCAGCGTCCGCTTCGCGACGTCCTGCTCGAAAAACGAGTAGTTGTTGAGCAGAAAGCCGAGATTGGCGTCGCCGCTCCATACCCAACGGTCGCGTTTCATACCGTCGTACAAAAACTCGCGCATGTTCATCTGCAGCGTATGCTCCGACAGCTCCCAGATATCGTTCAGACGGGCATCCGAGCTGCGGAATTCGCCGCGGCGCTCCATCGGCAAATATTCGTAATGATGAACGACGCTCTCCCAGCTCACTTCCTCGTCCGCCTTCAATTGGATGTAGCGGAAAGCCCGGGTGACGGGAGTTCGCCAATCGCGGGACGTCCCACCGACCAAGTCTCCGTTCACCGACAACGTATCGAACGTCTCCGCAAGCTCGCCCGCCATCGCTTCTTCACGGGACTCTCCGTAATACAGATAGATCCGGCCCTGCCCGGTCACTCCGCGAAACTCGACGTGACCGAACGTTTCCCGACCGAAGTCGGCGAGCGTCCCGCCTTCGACCGTCTCCAGGGCTGCGGGCTCCCTCTCCTCATAAGCGAACGGGAACGCGGCCGGAGGAAGCGAAATGTCTTGGAACGTCCACGAGGCGACCGGCACCCACTTGCCGTTCAGAGCCGTGACTTCCCAGCCTTCCCCGGAGTCGCAGCCCGCGCCGGAAGCGTACAGCGCCGGAATTTCGCGATCGCTGTAAACGTTGACCGACAGCGTATGCCGACCTGCCGGGAGAATAACCGAAGAGATCGGCTGGTTGGCGCGGCGCAGCGGCGTCATATCGTCGTCGAGCAAAAGCACGTAATCTCCTTGCGCCGATACCGTAAGCTCCGTCGGCTCCGCCAGCTCGTACGTGCGGCGAAACTTGACGCTCGTATACGCCGCGTCCAGCCGCCACGACGGCGGACAGATGTACCCTCTGAACTGCCGGAGCACGGACGCTTTCTGGTGAAGCCATATTTCATAATCGCCGGGATACCAGATCCAGGTGGGGCGATTCTTAATTGCGGTCATACGGTACTCCCCCCGTTTCTATCCTATTGCTTGCTCACCACGCCGAAGAGCCGAACTCGTAACGGCCGGAGCCGACGCGGAAATAAGCGGCCCAGACGTCGCGCCGGACGAACGTCCATCCGTCTCCCGCAGCGCCCGGAACCGTCTCGATCGTCTCGCCGTCGACCCGGATGGCCGCGTCCGCCCTCGCGGGCAGCCGCACCTCGGCCGTCGTGTTCGCGGGTACTTCCGCCTGAAGCGTCAGTCCTTTCTCCGTGACGCGCCACTCGCTCTCGATTCGTCCGTACGGGCCGTCGTATTTGCACCCGGCGAACGTCAGCTCTCCTCCCGGCAGCGGACGAATGCGGAACGACCGGAAGCCGGCCTCCTCCTCGTCCAGATCGATGCCGAACAGAAAGCGATATACCCACTCTCCGACCGAGCCGAGCGCATAGTGGTTGAAGGAGTTCATCTCCGGGTCCTGGAACCCGCGCTCCCCGTTCCAGCCGTCCCAGCGCTCCCAGATCGTCGTCGCTCCGTTCATCACCGGGTACAGCCAGGAGGGGAACGTCTTCTGAAGCAGCAGACGGTAAGCCGTTTCCGTCTCGCCGAACTCGGACAGCAGCGGCAAAATATAGGATACGCCCATAAAACCGGTCGTCATATGCCAATCCCTCTGCCGGATGTCCTCGACGAGCCGCCGCAGCGCGGCGCGCTCCGTCTCCTTGGGCAGCAGGCCGATCATGAGGGCGAGCACATACGCCGTCTGCGTGCCGCTCTCGATCTCTCCGTCCTCGCGGACGAACCGCCCGGCAAACGACCGCTTCAGCCGGTCGAACAATTCGCCGTACCGAACAGCGTCCTTCTCCCGGCCGACAATCCCCGCCATTCGCACCATCAGCTTCACGCTGTAAGCGAAGAACGCGGAGTTGATCAGCGCCCGCGGCGTCTCCGCTCCGAAGGACAGATGGTCGCCGAAGCTTTCCGATCGCCGCACCAGATTGTCGTCGCTGTCGCGCTCCATCCAGACGATCCATCGGGCCATCGCCTCATAGTTGTCTTCGATGACCCTTTTGTCGCCGTAAACCCGGTACATCGTCCAGGGCAGGATTACGCCTCCGTCCGCGAAGAACACGTGCCCTTTGCCGAAGTGCTCTACGAACGGCGCCACGTCCGGCATCGCGCCGTCGTCTCCCTGGGCGTCGCGAATATCCTGCATCCATTTGTCGTAAAAACCGGCGCAGTCCATATTGTAGGTCGCCGTTCTCGCGAAAGCGTGAGCGTCCCCCGTCCAACCGAGCCTTTCGTCCCGCTGCGGGCAATCGAGCGGCACGCCGAAGAAATTGCCCCGTTGGCTCCACTTGACGTTGTCCATCAGCCGGTTCAGATGAGGATGGGACGTGCGGATGTCGGACGTCTCCTCGCAATCGGAACGGACGACGATACCGACGACGCGTTCCGGCGTCAGTTCTCCTGAATAACCGTCGATCTCGACGTACTGGAAGCCGTGATACGTGAATCGCGGCTCGTACGTCTCATTGTCCAAGCCTCCGGCGAAATAGACATCCGTCTGCTTCGCCGTGCGCAGATTAGCCCGGTACAGCCGACCCTCTCCTTCAAGCCGTTCCGCGTAGCGCAGCGAGATGCGCTGTCCGGAAGCTGCTCCGGCCAACGTTAGCCGCATCCAGCCGACCATGTTCTGCCCCATATCGACGATGTAACGTCCTTCTCCGACCCGCCGAACCGACAGCGGAGCCCGCTCCTCGATCGGACGGATCGGCGGACCCTGCCGAGCGCGCATTCGCCCGCCCGGCAATTCGGTCGCCGGAACAGCGGCCGTCCGCTCGATCTCCCTTCGCTTGCCGTCCGCCGAAAGCCGCGCGTTGTACGTCTCGCCCATGTACAGATCCGCCGAGACGACCGGACTCCTCCATGCCTCCCAGCTTTCATCGCTGGCGATCGTCTCGCTCGTTCCGTCGATATAATCAATCCTTAGCTGCGCGCGGCAGGCGAGCTTTTTACCGTAGTGATACGGACCGCAGATGCCCAGATGTCCCGCATACCAGCCCGGGCCGACGTCGGCCTCCAGCCGGTTATCCCCTTCGTTCAGCCACTCGGTCACGTCGTACGTTTGATAGGGGATGCGGATGCGATAGTCGGTCCAGCCCGGGGAGAAGACGTCGTCCGCGACCGGCCGGCCGTTTAATCGGCTCTGATAGATTCCGAGAGCGGAAATATATAGCCGGGCGCTTGCGACCGGCTTGTCGATCCGGAACGCGCGGCTGAACGTCGGACACGGGCCTAAGCCGGTATTGACCGGATACAGAATGCGCTTATAGACGCTCCAATCCCCTTCCCCGAACTCGGCGATCCGGACCGCGGACCGCCAAAGTCCCTCCGCCTCCGCATCCGGAGAAGTCCAGCCGTCCTCCGGCTCGTCCGTCGCCAGCCAATGCCCCTCGCCGCCGAAGTCCCGAACGCTTCCGTTCGCGAACGTCAGTCGCAGCTTGGCGACCAAGCCCGCTCTCTCGCCGTCCGCCGCGCAGGCGATAACGTTGCGACCGATTCGCAGCAGTTCCTTGATGTCCAACACGACCGCCTGCAAATAAGGATAATAGAGTCCCTCGTCATGCCCGTTCACATGGATATACAGCGAATCGGCGGCGAATACGTGCAGCTTCGCTTCAGCCGGCAGCTCTTCAAGCTCGAACGCCATCCTGAAGCGACGCCGCTTGCCGTCCCCGGCTGCCTCGCCAGCGCTCTCTTCATTCCGGTCCCAGAGCACCGGGACGCCCTTCAGCAAGTCGGGCTCCGGCTGCCGGTCCGGCAGGAACGGGGCGGTGATCCATCGCCCGTTCCATTCCTCCTGCGCCAGCAGCCCCGTCTCCCAGTAGCCGGTCTCGCTCCACTCGCTCTCGTTTCCGTCTTTGTCCCATGCTTTAAGCTTCCAATAATAGCGGGTTTGCGAACGCAGATCGGGTCCGCCGTATTCGATATGACGGCATTCCCCGGACTCGATCCTGCCACTGTCCCAGACGCCGCCCCTATCCTTCTCCAATTCGTCCAGGCTGTCGGAGACCAACACCCGGTAGGCGGTTTGGCGTTCTCCCCTCCGGTCGGATTTCAATTGCCAGCTTAGAGCCGGACGCGCACGGTCGATACCGAGCGGATTACGCTCCGCATCGACCTTAAGGTTGACTACGCTTATCATGATGTCCTCTCCCTCTTCGTTCCGTCAGCGAACCGGCGACAGCAGAAGCTTGCGCAGGTAGGCGGCAATCTCGGGAGATTTCCCGCTTTTCAGAAGCGCTTCGATCTCTCCGGAGGGAATCGAATCGACGAGCCGTACGAATGCCTCCATCGCGTCCACGCCTTCGCGGACCGCCTCCAGACCATCCTCGCGGTACGGATACTGATCGATCGACAGCCAACCGTCGTAGCCGGTCCGCTTGAGCCAATAGAAAAATTCAAGCGTCTCGATCGTATGAACGCTGCCGACGATCATATCGTCGTCCCAGTGCCGGAAATTGTCGTTCATATGCACGTGGAACAGCCGGTTCCCGTACTTCTTGAGCAGAGCGACCGATTCCGACGGAGTTTCGTAAGCGTTCAGCGCATGGCCGAAATCGATCGTCACGCCGACGTTGTCCGCACCGGTCTCCTGGGCCATCAGAATCGACATCGCCGCCGTGCTCAGATAGCTATGGGTGCGCGGCTCCTTCGGCTTGTATTCCAGTGCGACTCTAACGTCCGGACGATATCCGCTTACCTCCTTCAGCCCTTCCCCGAACCAGTCGCGTTCTTCGATGTAGTCCGCCTGGAACAGGTAATCGTAGCCGTCCTGACCGGGCCAGAGCGAGACGAGGTTTCCGCCCAGCTCCACCGCGGCGTCGATCATCTCCTTCGTATGCGCGACCGCATCGCGGCGAACCGCAGGGTCCTTGGCGGCGAAGCTCCCGTTTTTCCACTTCATCTGCCCGAAATGGTCCGGAATGATCGACGCCAGCTTCAGCCCGTAGCGCTCAAGATGACCTTTCAGCTCCTTGACGTTCTTGTCCGTCACATGCCAGGTGCCCACCAGCTCTACGCCGGTCACTTGAGGGATGTGCGAGACCCGTTCGAACATCTCCGAGATCGTAAAAGGCTCCGCGTAGCCTCCGGTCACGTACCGATCCGAGCAGCTCCCTACGTTCGATAAAATAACGGAATATTTGGCTGTCATTGTTCGTTTCCTCCTCTTGTCGAAAATAAACAGATTATTCCTTCACGCTGCCGAGCACGATGCCATGGATGAAGTAACGTTGAAGGAACGGGTAGACGAGCAGAATCGGCAGCATGCCGACGAATACTTGCGCCGCGCGTGCCGTGCGGTCCGAAATGCGGTTGAACAGCCGCGCGGTCTCGGGATCGGTGAACTTGGACAAGTCCGGCATCGTGATGACGGTCTGCAGGTAGCTGGACAGCGGATACTTATCCGGGCTGTTCATGAGCAACAAACCGTCGAACCACGAATTCCAATGTCCGACGACGGTGAACAGCGTAATCGTCGCGAGCGCCGGCGTCGAAAGCGGAATGTAGATGCTTAGCAGAATGCGCCAGTCCCCGGCTCCGTCCATCCGCGCCGATTCGTTCATCTCGCGCGGCAGCCGCCGGAAGAAATTCAGCAGCAGGATGATATTGAATACCGGCACCGCTCCGGGCAGCACAAGCGCCCAGATGGAGTTGAGCAGATCCAGATTTTTGATCGTCAAATACCAGGGGATCAATCCGCCGCCGAATAGGATCGTTACAACGAAATACCAGACGTATACCGATCTCAGCCTGAAATCCCGGCGTTCCTTGGACAGCGGGTAAGCGCACAGCAGCGTCAGCGCCAGGTTAATCGCCGTGCCCAAGGCGACCCGCTGCAGGGTAATGCCCATCGAACGGAAAAATTGTCCTTGCGAGGCGACATATTCATAAGAAGCCCAGGTAAAATCGCGCGGCCAGAACAGCACGCTGCCCGCGGCCACCTGTACCTTCGAGCTCAGAGACAGCGCCAATACGTGCAGAATAGGCAGGAAGCACAGCGCCGCCAGCATCGACAGCACCGCATAATTGGCCAACCGGAAGCTTCTCTCGCTCCACAACGTTGTCTTGACCATCCGTCAGCCACTCCAATCAGAAAATTCGATAGTTGGCGTACCGGTACGCCAGTCCGTAGGATACGGACACCAGCACGAAGGAGACGAGCGACTTGAACAGGCCGAGCGCCGCCGACACGCTGAATTGATAGTCCTGCAAGCCGATCCGGTAGATCATCGTGTCCAGAATGTCGCCGCTCTCGTACACCGGCGGACTGTACAGGTTAAACACCTGGTCGAACCCGGCGTTCAGTACGTTGCCGAGACTGAGCGTCATCATCAGCACGATGATCGGCGCCATGCCCGGCAGCGTAATGTGCAGCGTCTGCTTCCAGCGGCTCGCGCCGTCGATGACGGCCGCTTCGTACAGCGTCGGATTGATGCCCGTGAGCGCCGCCAGATAAATAATCGTATCGAACCCGAATTGCTTCCAGGTGTCCGACACAATCAGCGTCCAAGGGAACCATTTGTTGTCTCCGAGGAAAAATACCGATTCCAATCCAAGCCCCTGAAGCAGTTGGTTAACGATGCCCTTTAACGAAAGCACGTCCATCAAAATGCCGGCAAGGATGACCCAGGAGAGAAAATAAGGCAAGTAGATTAACGTCTGCACCGAACGTTTGAACAAGGCGCTGCGGATTTCGTTAAGCAGCAGAGCGGTCACGATCGGAACGATCAGGTGCAGAACGATTTTGGCCGTCGCGATAAATATCGTGTTCCAGAGCACCCGGTTGAAGTCGGGCAGCTCGAAAATGTACTGAAAGTTCTCCAGCCCGACCCATTGGGATTTGAGAAATCCTTTGGTCGGATAATACTTCTGGAAGGAGATGACGATTCCGAACATCGGAATGTAGCAGAACAGGAACAGAAACAGAACTCCCGGAAGCAGCATAATGTGATTGGCGCTTTCCTGTCTCCACTTGCGGTTGAACACGTTTGCTCTCACCTCCCGCCGCCGCGGCAGACGGACGCCTGGCGTCCGCCTCCCTCAAGCGGGTCGTCTGTCTTTACTTGTTGCTCTCGTACCACTCGTTGACTTCCTGCGTAATTTGGTCTCCGCCAAGCTTTTTCCAGTTGGTTACGAAGCTGTCGAAATCGTCGATCGGCGCCGCGTTCATGACGATTTTCACGAAGGCTTCGTTCTGCATTTTCCCCAGCGTCGACATCTTCTCGTCCGCCGTCTTCGTGGAACCTCCGAAATACTTATCGATGACGACGCCGTCCGGCTGCAGCTGATATCGGTCGCGAACCTCGAACGGGCTGACGGCCGGCTGATGAATCCACCATTGCTGCCATTTCTCGGGATCGGAGCCGTCCGTTCCTTTGACGAGGTCATACGTATCTTTTAAGCTCTCGTTCAGTGCGGACGGATCGCCGGACGCCAACGCGTCCCGGACAAGCCGATAGTTATAGTCTTTGATATAGCCCTGGATCGGCGACAAGACATGCATCGCATACTTGGCGTTGTCTACCCAGGCATATTGCTTGTTGTCGCCGTTCGTGCCAAGCTCGTCGTCTCCGTACACTTTGCGAACGAACAAATTCATCATTTTCACGGCCGCCTCCGGGTTGGAGAAGCCCTTCTTGACGACGTGGAAGCCGCCGACGGAGACGCCGACGCTCGGCTTGGCCGGCGTGCCGTCGATCGAAGGCAAAGGAAGCGCGATCCAGGACGCGTTCGGATCGTTCTTGATCAGGTCAGCCGCGATAAGCGCGGACTCCGAGATCGTGCCGTAGAAAATGCCGAGCTTGCCGGATACGACATCCTCCTTCAGCCGATTGTAATCCTTCGTGCCAAATTCGCGGTCGATCAGCCCGTCCTTGTACATTTGCTGCAGCTTGGCAAGGGCGTCTTTCATCTGCGGAGCGATGCTGCCGTAGGCGAGCCGGCCGCTGCCGTCCTCGATCCAGATGTCCGGATAAGCATGGAAGCCGTTAAGGAAGCCTCCCATGGAGCCGCCGCCCATCGTGGCGCTTAGAATGCCGAGGCCCAGCGTGTCCGGTTTGCCGTTGCCGTCCGGATCCTGCTTCACGAACGCGTCGGCGACCTGTACCAACTCGTCGATCGTCTTCGGTTCTGGCAGATTCAGCTTCTGCAGCCAATCGGAGCGGACGTACAGCGTCAGCAGCGAGTCCCGCGGATCGCCGCCGTATTGCGGGATCGCCATCAGCCTGCCGTCGTAGGTAGCCATTTTTTGGGCCGGGGCCAGCGCTTCCGCGACTTGCTCTTTTAAATAAGGCATCGCGTAGCGGTCGAACACGTCCGTCAAATCCTCGACCATGTCCGCTTCGACGAGCTGGTTAAGTTGCTTCTTGGAGACGAGCATCAGATCGGGAATGTCCCCCGAAGCGATTGTCACGTTCATCTTGTTGTCGTACTGCGTGGAGTCCACCATCCAGTTCCATTTCAGGTTGACCCCGAGCGTCTCCCGGTACAGCTTCGTCCAGCGGTTGTCGTTGTCCCACGTCTCCCCGTCCGGGAACGTTGCCCAGCCCGCCGTAGCCAGAACGGACGTCATCGTCACCGGCGGATCGATCTTGCCGAACGGGTCGGCGTCTCCTGCCGGAGAAGCTTCGCCGGAGTCCGTCGTCGTCGCCGAAGGCGTGGGTGTGTTGGCGGAAGTCCCGCCGTTGTCTTTACCGTTGTCGCTGCAAGCGCCCAGCACGGTTGCCGTAAGCATGACGGCCAGCAGCGCGCTCCATCCCTTTTTTCCTTGCATTCTTTGTGCCCCTTTCCGTGTATCGAATGTGGATTTCGTGTGGCAACCCGATTATAGCAACGCCGGTTCCGGCCGCTCTATTCCAAAGATTTGACTTCCCGTTGCAACTTTTTGCTTGTACGGAAGCGGGACGAACGCACATCCGTTGCACATTTTCGACTTATCTTCGGCCTCGGACGGCAGCCTCTCTCCACTCCTGAGGCGTGACGCCGGCCGCTTTCTTGAACACTCGGTAAAAATATTGCACAGACGCGAATCCGGCCGCGGCCGAAACGTCCTGAATGCGATTGCGAGGATCGGCGAGCAGTTCCTTGGCCAAGCGAATCCGGCAATCGGTGATGTACTCGGCAAGTCCTACGCCGTTCTTCTGCTTGAACAGGCGGGATAAATAAGAGGAGTTATGGCCGGCATTCTCGGCGATGGCGGTCAGGGAAATGTCGTCCGCCAGATGGTCTTCGACATAAGCCTTCACCTTGGACATCAGCTCGTCTTCGCTCTGGCCCCGCAGCCGCTCGCGGAAATCGAAGATCGATTGCCCGCAGCTCCTCAAGTAGGCGACGGCCTCGTCCGGCGCTTCCCGCAAGTCGGGCCGGATCAGCCGGCCCGCGTCCCAGCGCTCGTCCGTGCCGGCCAACCTTTGCTCCCTCGTATGAAACGACAGCAGCACGGAAGCGGCCATGTAATAATGCTTCTCCAGAAGCGCCGCATCGCGAGGCTCCAACAGCTCGTCCAGCAGCTCCAGGAACGGTGCGCGCCGATTGTTCTCGATCATCGAAGCGAGGCTTCCGATTAAATTCGCCGCGTCCCGGGGATAGGTTTCTTCACGATCATCGGCAGACCGTTGATCGACCATCAACGTTTCCCGGCCCGAACCGAGCCCCCACAGCATGCTTCCCTTGAGCGCCGCGAACTTGCGTCCCAATCCTTCCCATGTCGTCGGAGCATCGGCCAGGGCGACGGACAGCTCCAGCTTTAGCAAGTCTTTGCACGCCCCCTGAATGAGCTCGAACGTACCCTGGAGGAAACGGACGATCATGCTCCACGTATCCTCTCTCACGCGCGGCGGGCTGTCCGGATGCAACCCCTTAGGCTGAATCAACCAAAGCACGTTGTAGGGGTCGAGCGGTACGGACAACGAGACGACCGTGGCGTCCAAATATTCGCCGGCGATATTGCGAATCGAGTACAGCAGCAGGTAACGATCGTAATGAGACAGCTCCTCCTTCCATTCGTCGATGCGGCATACGACCGGCAGCACGGACATCGCGGATTGCAGCGGAAGCCGCAGATCGTCAAATTGGCGCGCAAGCTCGCGCTCGGCCAGACGTTCCCCGTGAAGCAGCTGCCGGATGAAGTCCTGCTGCAGCGCTTCGGAAGCCGCCCTCATCTGCTGCTTCGATTTGTCGATTAACTGCTGAATCTCGATCTCGTCCTTCAGCTTCTCCAGCGCCTTCTCCACCGCTTCGATCAGCCGTTCGTCTCCGTCGGTCTTGAGCACGTAATCAATCGCCCCGCCCCGGATCGCCTGCTGAACATAGTCGAAATCGTTAAAGCCCGACAGGAACACGAGCTTACAGCGCGGCCAGTAACGGGCAATCTCGCGCTGCAGCGTAAGGCCGTCCATGCCGGGCATGCGGATGTCGGAGACGACGATGTCGATTTTCGTCCGTTTTAACCAGTCCAACGCTTCTCTGGCCGAATAAGCCCCGACCGGCTCCAGGTCGAGATGCGGAAGCTGGCGGAACACCTCCAGCAAGCCCTCTACTACATAATCCTCGTTATCGACGATAAGCAATCGGTTCATGGAACGTTAACCCCTTTCCTCCGCGGGAAGCCTGATGTCTACGCGCATGCCGCCGAGCTCGCTGCGGGAGATGCGCAGACCGAACTCCGGACCGAATTTCAACGCCAGCCTCCGATGTACGTTCAGCACTCCGGTCGTCTCGATATCCTCCGCCGACGATTGCAGCCTTTCCGCAAGCGCTGCCAGCTTGCCGTCCGACAACAAATTGCCGTTATCCTCGACGATCAGCGAGAGCGTTCCCGATGCGGCATCCCGCGTGACCGAGAAGCGAAGAACGCCTCGCCCGTCCAGCTCCTCCAAGCCATGAACGAAGGCATTCTCGACGATCGGCTGCACGATCAGCTTGGGAACGAGCCGATTCTCTTCGTCCTCCGGAAGCTCCTCCCACTCGATGCTTAGCTTGTCGCGAAATCTCATTTTCAGAATGTCGGCGTACGTTCGGGCGTGGTCGGCTTCCATTTTCAACGTGGCCTCTTCCCGGCCGTTGCGGGTAATGTACTTCAAATAATCTCCCAATAAACGCGTATACCGTTTGACGCTGTCGGTATCTTCGTCCTGGGCCATCCGGTGAAGCCGATAATAGGCGTTATAGAGAAAATGGGGATTGATTTGCGCTTGGAGATGCTTCAGCTCGGCTCGCTGCGAGCGCAGTCCCTGTTCGTAGACGTCCCGGATAAGAGATTGGATCGTCCCGACCATCCGGTTAAACTGCTCGTAGAAGTAGTCGATCTCGTCGCGGCTGCGCGACTTGAGCTGTACGTCGAACGAGCCCTCGCTCACCTTGCGGAAAGCCCGGACGAGACGCTGAAGCGGGCGCTGCAGGAACAGATAGATCCAGTAGGCGAACAGCAGCACGATCACGACCGCCGTCGCGATCAGAATCCGGAACCACCACTGATAGCCGGAGAGCGGCTTGAGCACGAGCTCTTCGGGCATATATAGCGTCAGGGCGAACCCCAGCTCGGCCGAACGCTCGTAGGCGGCAATGTAGTCGCGCTTGTCGACCGTTGTCACGTTCCGTCCGGACGCTGCCGGATGAGACTGCGGCATCTCCGTCATCAGCCGCTGAAAGCGGTCGTTGCTGTCGTCTCCGGAGAGCAGCCAATCGCTCTCCAGCCCTGACAAAATCGCATTTCCTCCGTTCTCGGTCAGCATGCGCGACAAGATGGACTTGATCTTGCGCTCGTTAAGCGTAATGACCAGCCAATAAGCCGGCAGCTCGTCCTCGTAGGTCCCCGTCGGAAACCGCTCGGCTTGAACCAGCTTCCCGTGCCATACGAGGATGGGAGCGGCCTTCCGATTCATCAGCTCATGGATCGCGGCATCCTCTGGCGTAATGGTATAGGCGATCCGGTTCGGGCGAATAATTTTCTGCTCCGAGGCCAGAAACAGCGCTGCATCTTCGATATAAGCGCTGGACGACTTTAACGTCTGTATTTTCTTCTGAATGGCGCGCACCTCAACGCTGCGCTCGTAGTCCGTCATCACCGGCGACATCGTCGTGAAGCGCTGAATATCCTCGTCGAAAATGTACTCCCGTTTCAGATCGACGATATGCTCCAGAGCGGTGCTCAGCTCGGCGGTATAGAAATGAACCCGCGACGACAGCGAGTTCTCGATTTCCCTGCGAAGCGTCTTCTCGCCGTTTACAATAAGCAGCGAGCCGACGATCAGAATCGGCACGATCGCCGCCATGAAGACGAGCACGATTTTCGGATACAGACCGATGGACAGCAGGTTTTTGCCCGCAAACGGTTTCATAAATCTCATGATGCCAAGCCTCCCTGGAAAACGAAAAGCTTTTGGACACCGGGAAGCGGTATTCCAAAAGCTTTTTTTCTATTATAACAAACCCGTTCGGGGCCATCCGTTATAAATATTTTACTTTTTCGTTGTACGTTTTTGCGGTTGTCCTTGAAGCTTCCTCAAGACATTTCGAAAATGGAGAAAACGAAGACTCAGTGTTTGTGTAAAAATTAGACGCGCTGCACTCCCGAAGAGGCTGTCTCGAAAGTATGGTCGTACAAGATGATCGATCACGAAAGTGCATGTATCTCCTGAAGACCTGATCACGACCCATAGCACATCGACGACGCTTAGGCGACAACCCTTGATTTTGGTCGACTTGTACGGTTTTTCTTACAAACTTCCATCGTTTGAGCCTGATTCGAGTTGCTATGTACGGTTTTTCGAACAAATATTCTCATTTCGAGCCTGATTCGAGCTGCTTTGTACGATATTCCGACTAACTTCCCTGCGGAAACTTTGGTGTGCAAATAGATAGATATTTCAGCGAATAAGGAACCCATCGTTTTCTCCACACTTCCGTCATGCCCCCCTTATCGCTATCCGTACCCTCCCCGGTAAAACTAATTAATACAATAAAACACTTGCCGATTTTTTAAACGAGGAAAATGCGAAGGCTTCCCCTCTCTGCTCGGAGGATTGTCCATAAGAAAGGGGCCGCCCCCGGTTCGGGACAGCCCCTATTGTCGCTTGAATGCCGCCTTAAGGCTATTTCGTCAGTTGGGCGCCTGCCGACGGGCCCAGCCTTTCTTTCAGGAAAGCCGGCAGAGAGAAGCAGCGGCGCATCAGCTCTTGGTTCGCATACAATGCGGTTTTATCGAAACGGATTCGTTCCGGTTCGGGAAGCTCTCGCTTGGAGCCCAGCGTAAAGCTCCACAAGCCTCCCGGATAAGTCGGAACGACGGCCGTATATAGGCGGGTGTAAGGGAAAATGCGCCCGATTCGGCGATACGTCTGCTCCATAATGTCGCCGTGAAAAATCGGGGACTGGCTTTGGCATACCATAAGTCCGTCATCGCGCAGCGCCCGGCGCAGGCTTTCGTAGAAGGCCGGCTCGAACAGCGCTTGCGCCGGTCCGACCGGGTCCGACGAATCGACGATAATGACGTCGTATGCGGCTGTATGCCGCTTGGCGAACTCAACGCCGTCGGCGTAATGATAATGAACTCGCGGATCGGACAAATTGCCGGACACCTCCGGCATATAGCGTTTGCTGGCTCTGACGACGGCCTCGTCGATCTCGACCAGATCGATCCGTTCCACGCTTTCGTATTTGGCCGCTTCCTTGGCGGCTCCGCAATCTCCGCCGCCGATAATCAGCACGTCTGTAGGACTAGGATGTATCGATAGCGGAACGTGCGTGATCATCTCATTGTAGATATGTCCGTCCTGCGAAGTCGTCTGTACGACGCCGTCGAGCACAAGCATGGGACCGAAATCGAACGAATCCAACACCATGACGTGTTGGAACGGGCTTTCTTCCTCAAATACGACTTCCTTGATGCGATAGCTGATCTTTAAATTGTCCCTCTCGTCCTCGGTCAACCACAGTGTACCCTGTGAGTTATGAATATACTTGGGTAACCGTATCAATTTTCAACCTCCCCCAGCAATGTCTTCCTTTCTATTGTATCAAAAAATCGCCGGAGGGTAGATTGTACGGCCTAATCTTCCAACACAATCGTCTGCAAGCAACCCCGAATCTCCGCGACCGCCGAAGGCTGCCGCCATTCCTTACGGTAGCCCAGACAGGCGCAGATCAGCTTCGTGCCTTGATCCTCGTAATCTTTTCGATAATGAACATGTCCCATAATTCCGTAGCGGACGCCGTATCGCCGATACAGCTCGGCATATTCCGTACTCCCGAGAAAAGCGTTGAAGTACGACCACTGCGGATGAGGCATCGGAACCTTGAAATACGGATGCCCCAGCATGTGCGTGACCATCACGATGGATTTGCCCCGATGCTCCGCCAGCTCCCGCTCCAAGCTATCGTAAAAGTACTTGTGGATGTCGCGGTTGCTCATTCCCCATGTCACATAGAGGCTGTCCTGCCACGTCCGGTCCATCGCATGCATGCGTTCAAAATCGTCGAACTTATAGCCCGGCTCGCCCATCGTGTAGTCGTACCAGCCGGAATTGCCGAGAATAACCCAGCCGTTGTCGAGAACCGCGGGCCTTTCGCTCAGGCAGCCTTCGAACGTCTGAAATTGCCGGTAAATGCTCCACGTGTCGCGGTTGCCGTTGATCTTGCTCCAATAATCGTGATTGCCCGGAACGAACCAGACGGGAATGCCGCACCGCCGCTTCAGCTCATGGAGAACGGCAAGACTGCGGTTCGCGTCATTGGAGATGTCCCCGGCGACGATCAGCCCGTCCAGTCTGCGCTCGCCGGCGACCTCGATCAGCGCCTCCTCGATCGAAGGCTCCCCTGCCAGCTCGTTCAAGTCGACGTGCAAGTCGGATATAACGCCTATTTTCATCGTGTAACGTTCGCCTCCTCATAGTTGTGGCAGCTTACCTCGTGTCCGGGACCGACGGCCTTTAATTCCGGAGCTTCCGTGCGGCACAGCTCCGTCGCCAGCGGACATCTCGGATGAAACGCGCACCCGCTCGGCGGATGGATCGGGCTAGGCACTTCTCCCTGAAGCGCTACGCGTTCCCTCCTCGCGGCTACGTCCGGAACCGACGAGAACAACGCCCTAGTATAAGGATGAAGCGGTTGTCCGCCCGTCTCTCCGACCGTGAAAATCTCTACCATTTTCCCCAGGTACATGACGCCAACCCGGTCGCTGATATACTCCACGACGTTCAGATCGTGAGAGATGAACAAATAGGTGAGGCCCCGCTTCCGCTGAAGCTCCTTGAGCAGGTTCAGGATTTGCGATTGCACGGACACGTCGAGCGCGGACACCGCCTCGTCGATCACGATAAACTTGGGCGCAAGAATCAGGGCGGCGGCGATCCCGACGCGCTGCTTCTGTCCTCCGCTCAGCTCGTGCGGATACCGACTCGCGAAGCCCGGGTCCAGCCCAACCTGCTCCAGCGTCTCCGCGACAAGTCTCCGCCTCTCCGGCTTATCGCCGATCCCGTGCACGACAAGCGGCTCCTCGAGCGTCCATCCGATCGTCTTCTTCGGATTCAAGGACGAGTACGGATCCTGGAACACGATCTGGATGTCCTGGCGAAGCCTCTTGAGCTCCTTCCCCGTTCGTCCGCCGATCGGAAATCCCCTATAGAGCAGCTCGCCGGCCGTCTGCTTCACAAGCTGCACAAGCATCTGGCCCGTCGTCGATTTGCCGCAGCCGCTTTCGCCTACCAGGCCGAAAATTTCTCCCTCGCCGATCCGGAACGATATGCCGTCCACCGCCCGCAGAACGCTGCGCTTCTCCAGCAGCCTTCGCTTCGGAACGGGATAATGCTTGGCAAGGGCGCGAACCTCGATCAGCGCCTCCATCATACCGCCCTCCCGCCGTCCGCATAGAGATGGCAGCGAACCCGGTGGTCCGGCGACGTCTCCGTCAGTTCGGGAGCGACTGCCTCGCACAAGTCCGTCGCGCTCGAACAGCGGCCCGCGAACGGACATCCCGTTCCCCGATCGGCCAGCGGCGGAACCCGGCCGGGAATCGTGTACAGCGGGCGCCCTCTCTTGCCGACACTCGGCAAAGATTGAAGAAGCCCCGCCGTATACGGATGCTTGGGACGCTCCAAAATGTCTCCGACCGGGGCGTCCTCCACGATATATCCGGCGTACATGACGATAACCCGGTCGCAAACCTCGCGAATGACGCCAAGATCGTGAGAGATAAACAAAATCGCCGTGCCCAGCTCGCGATTCATATCGCGCAGCAGATCGAGAATTTGCGCCTGGATCGTAACGTCGAGCGCCGTCGTCGGCTCATCGGCGATCAGCAGCTTCGGGCTGCAGACGAGCGCCATCGCGATCATGATCCGCTGCATCATTCCGCCGGAGAGCTGGTGCGGGTAATCGTCGTACAGACGATCCACTCGGGACAGTCCGACGCGGCCCATCATATCCAGTGCAAGCCGCTTCCCTTCTTGCTTCGACACGCCCAGATGCGTTCGGGTCATCTCCGCAATCTGCTTGCCGACCGGCATAAGCGGATTGAGCGCCGACATCGGATTTTGGAAAATCATCGACACCAGCTTGCCTCGGACCCCGCTCCACTCTTGCGCGGAACCGGATGCCAACGGCTTGCCGTCCAGCGTCATCCCGCCTTTGGTGATCGCCGCCGTCTCGGGCAGCAGCCCCATGACGGACAGGGAGGTCAAGCTTTTACCGCAGCCGGACTCCCCGACGATACCCACCGTCTCCTTCTCCCCGATCTTAAACGAAATCTGCTGCAACGCCGGATAAGCCTTGTTTCCGAGCGTAAACGCCACTTCCATATTCTCGATCTCAAGCAAGGCGCTTGCCATGACGGCCTCCTCCTAACCTTTATTGTCGTAAGCGTCCCGTATCCCGTCACCGAGCAAATTAAAACCGAGCACCATCGTCGTGATCACGGCCCCCGTAATGAGGACGTACCACGGAGCGTTCGCGATGAACGGCTGTGCCTCGCTCAGCATCCGTCCCCAGCTCGGATCGGGCGGCTGCACACCAAGTCCCAAATAGCTGAGCCCCGCTTCGGCGAGAATCGAGCCGGAAAAACGCAACGAGGCGGTCACGATAAGCGGCGAAGAAATATTGGGCAGGATGTGCAGAAACACGATGCGCAGCGGTCCCGCCCCCCGCGCCGTCGCGGCTTTGACGAATGTGAACTCCTTGTACTGGATAAACCCGCCGCGGGCGATTCTGGCAAACGCCGGAATGCTCATGACGCCGAGCGCCGCGATCGTGTTGCCCAGCCCGGGACCGAAGACGGTTACGAGCATAATCGCCAGCAAAATGCCGGGGAACGCCAGCTTCGCATCGATGACGCGCATCAGAACTTCATCCAGCCAGCCTCCGGCGTATCCGGCTAGCGCGCCGATCGCCAAACCGAAGACCAAACCGATCGCCACCGAGGAGAAGCCGATCAGAAACGCCGTCTGGGCCCCCTCCATAATCCTGCTGAAAATATCCCGCCCGAAATTGTCCGTCCCCCACCAATAATCCGCCTGCGGCGGAGAGAGGCGCATTTCCGTGTTCATCTCGTTAGGAGCGTAAGGGGTATAGAACAGACTTGTCACCATAAAAGCAAGCAGCAGCGCGATCAAGCCGCCGCCGATCATCATCGGTTTGTTGCGGGTCAACCGTTTCCATTTCATCTCGTTCACCTTTTCAGCCGAATGCGCGGATCTATGACTCTGTACAAAATGTCGACGATAAAGTTGATGCAGACGACGATCACCGCGATGTACAGCACCATCGTCTGCAGCAGCGGCAGGTCTCGCGTGCCGATCGAGGTGATCAGCAGATTGCCGAGCCCCGGCAAGGCGAACACGTTCTCCACGACGATGCTGCCGCCCAGCGTATCCGCGATCAGCAGGCCGACGATCGTCAGCACCGGGACGAGCGAATTCCGTAAAATATGCCGATACAGGACGATCCTGTCGCGCAGCCCTTTGCTCCTGGCCGTGCGCACGTAATCCATGCGGAGCTGGTCGAGCAGCGTGTTGCGCAAATACCGGATGACGACGGCGATGCCGGGCACCGCGAGCGCGAGCGAAGGCAGAAACAGCGAGCGGAACGCCTGCGCCGGATTTTCGCTCCAAGGCACGTAGCCGTAAGTCGGAAACCACTTGAACGTGACGGAGAAGACCAGAATCAGAATAAACGCCAGCCAGAACGACGGCACCGCCAGCCCGAGCTGAGTGAACGCCGACAACAGCAGGGACGAGAGCTTGCCGTCCCTGCGCGCGATATAGACGCCCAGGGGAATGCCGATAAGCAGGGTAAGCCCCAAGGAAAGAATCGCGAGCGACACCGTTACCGGCAGGCGCTCGGCTACGATGTCCGCCACCGAACGATGGTAGCGGAGGGATTGACCGAAATCGCCGGCGGACGTGTCCTTAACCCAGGTCCAGTAGCGCTCCGCTGCCGGACGGTCGAGGCCCATCGTCTGCCGAAGCTCGGCGAGCTGATGCGGATCGGCGTCTACGCCGAGCACGATCTCCGCCGGATCGCCCGGCAGCACCTGGAAGACCAGAAACGTAATGACCGATACGAGCAGGACGGTAGAGCCCAATGAAGCCAGCTTCCGGATGTAAAATCTCACTGCGTTCTCCTTCGTTACTTCGTATAGTACATAGCGGCAAAGTCGTATTTCTGGATCGGATACATCTTAAAGCCTTCCAGACTGTCCTTCATCGCGACCGAGCGGCTCGGGTCCATGATGTACACCGCGACGGCCTGTTCGGTCAGCATCGTCTGCGCTTGCTTGTACAGCTCGGCCCGCTTGTCCGGGTCGATCTCCAGGCGCGCTTTGCCTACAAGTTCATCGTATTCGGCGCTGCTGAATTTGAAGAAGTTTTTGGCGTATTTCGAATCGTAACGTCCGAGCACCTCATGCGGATCGAGCTTGCCCGTCAAACCGACGATCGTCGCTTCGTATTTAGCGTTGTTGTACACGTCCTCCAGCCAGCTGCTCCATTCCACCTGCTTGATCGTCGCTTGAATGCCGACGACTTTCAGCTGCTCGGCGATGACCTGCGCCGTATCGACGTGGAATTTGTAGTTGGACGGCACCGTAATCGTCAGCTTGATTCCTTGCTCGTAGCCCGCTTCCTTCAACAGTTGCTTCGCCTGCTCGACATTCGGTTCGTAGCGCTTCTCCAGACCTTCCTGATAATACATTTTCATCGCCGGGCTCATGTTGGAGCCGAGCTTGACCCCGTTGCCTTCCGCCACCGTCTGAATGATGACATCCTTGTCGATCGCATAGTTGATCGCCTGGCGAACCTTAACGTCGTTAAGCGGCTCGACCGAATTGTTAAGCGCCATGAGCTGCACCATGTTCTGCGGTCCGGATACGATGCGGAAGCCGTCCCCGAGCTGCAGCGCCCCTTGCGAGGAGATGCCCGGCACCATGTCGATGTCGCCGGATTTCAGGGCAAGCACAGAGGCGTTCGCGTCCGGCATGAACTTGAATTCGACGCGGTCGAGCGTCGGCGCATGCTCCCGGTCGTAGAAGCTTTCGTTTTTCTCCAGTACGAGCTGTTGGCCCGGCGTGTACGCCGAATATTTGAACGGACCCGCTCCGATCGGTTTGGCGCTTTGCTCCTCGTAGTCCTTCGGAACGATGGCGACGATGTTGGCCGCCAGGAACGCGGCGTCCTTCTCCTTCAGCTTCGCGACGACGGTGTAGTCGTCCGGCGTCTCGAGGGTCTCGATCGCGGCGAACTTCGAGGACAGCGGATCCTTCCCGTTCAGCCCGGACAATTTGGCATAGGAGTAGTACACGTCCTCAGAGGTCAGATCGGAGCCGTCATGGAACTTGATGCCCTTCTTCAGCGTGAACGTGTAAGTCAATCCATCCCCGGACACGCTGTACGATTCGGCGATGGCCGGAACCAGCTCGCTGTTCTCGCCGCCCTCGAACAAGCCGTCGAATACGTTGTCCATCATCGAGCCGGTATCCGTCGCCGCCGACAAATAAGGATCCAGGTTGTCGGGCTCGGTCGCCATCGCCACCCGAACGGTGCCGCCCTCGACTTTGCCTCCGTCGCTTGCCGCGGCGGAAGGAGACGGAGATGAGGTTACGGCGCTTTCCGTCGGTATGGAGGAGGAATTGCCGGAACCGTCTTTGCCCGTATTGCCCCCGCAGCCGGACAACGCCACCGACGCCGCCATCAGGGCGGAGCAGCCTAACATAAGCGATCTATTCAGCTTCAACAAGAGAAAAACCCCTTTCGATTCAAATGTTGATTTTCATATCGCAATAAGCGAGCCGGATCGGCCCTTTGTAATGCCTTGAAGCTTCCGTAACCAGTTGATTTCGCTCCCCGTAATGGGGCAGATGCGTCAGAATCGTCTGCCCCGCGCCGGCCAGCGCCGCGATTTTGCCCGCTTCTCCAGCCGTCAAATGTCCTTTCATCCTGCCTGCCTGAATATCGTAAAAGCTGCTCTCGACGATCAGAACGTCGGCGGAGCGGGACAGCTCGATCAGCGCTTCGCAGTAGCCGGTATCGCCGGAATAGACGAGCGTTTTGCCTTCTGGCGACGTTAGCTTGACGGCCAGGCAAGGAATTTCGTGCACGTTCTCGGAAAACTCCAGCCTCGCGTCTCCGATCGTCGTTGCCTCTCCTGCGCGGATGGGATGCACGCGAACGCAATTCGGATATTCGAATGCGAGCTGGCCGATATCCGCTTCGTTCGCGTACACGTCCAGCGGTTTGGTGCGCTCGCCGATCTGCATCAGAACGAGGATGGCGAACTCCAGACTGTACGCGTCCGCGATATGATCCGCATGCGTATGCGTAAGCACGACCGCATCCAGCTCTTCGAGCGCGCAGTGGTTTTGCAGACGGGAGAGCACGCCGCTGCCGCAATCCAGCAATATTTTCGCGCCCCCGCACTCGACCAAGTAGCCTGAGGTCGCTTCGTTTTTCTCGGGGTACGCTCCCCAACAACCGATTACCGTAATATCCATCGAGTACCCTTTCCTGCCGCGATTATGGTTTCGAACGGTTCGTCCATTCGAAGTTGTCCTGGAACTGCTTGAACATCACTTCCATCTTTTCGATGTTCGCCTTGACCCTTTCTTTTTCCAGATGAGAGATTTCGTTGATCAGAGCGTTGACGATGGACAAAGCCGCCGTATAGGAGTCAAGAAAACCGGTCGACTTGCATGCCGCCAGCAGCGTCGTATCGGCCAGCTTCGCAAACGGCGACAGGCCGGAGTCGGTTAGCGCGATCACCTTTGTTCCCTGTTCCTTGGCCAGCGCCGCCACCTTGAGCGTTCGCGAACAATATCTGGGAAAGCCGCACGCAAATACGAGATCGCCGGGTTTAATGTAGGATGCGTATTCCGCAACACCTCCTTGAGGAATCAGTTCGCAATTGCCGAGCATGTATTTCAGAACAAAGCTGAAGAAAGAAGTAACCGACAGCCCCATCCGCCATCCCGCGATCCAGATTCGGTCCGCGTCCAGCAGCATCCTCGCCGCCTGGCGAAGGTGCGCCTTGTCCGTCCAAGCCATCGTCTCCCTCAGATTTTCGATCTCGCGGGCAAAATGCTTCTCGATCCAGGACTCCTCCTGACGGCTCGTCGTATGGACAAAATTGTGGACCGCCCGCTGATCCTTCAGCACGTGTCCCCGCAAGTCCTGAAGCATGCCCGTGAAGCTCTCGTACCCGAGCGCCTGGGCCAAACGGTGAACCGTCGCCTCGCTGACGCCGGACTTGCCCGCGATTTTCTGGGCAGACGACATGACCGCATCCTGCATATTGGATTGAATGTAATGCGCCGCTTTCTTCTGCGCGACGCTTAATGAATCGAATTGCACCTGGATTTTCTCCGAAATCGTGGCCATCCGCCGAGCTCCTTATCCCGTAATCTCCAGCGGCAGCCCGGGATGCCCAAGGTATGCCGCCACGTCCCCAATGCCAGCGATAACCGGGCGGTAGGACAGTTCCTCGATGCCGAGGCTTCCGTAAGCGTTGATAAGCAGGCAGTGCATGCCGATTTTCTGGCTGCCCGCGACGTCGTCGTAGTAATTGTCGCCGATGTACAGCGATTCGCTCGCCGACACGCCGCCCCTGTCCAGAGCCATCCGGAAAATGTCCGGATGCGGCTTCTCGACGCCGACCTCCGAGGAGATGACGATCTCGTCCAGTTCCTCGTCCAGACCGTTGCGGGCCAGCACCTCCCGCGCCGACTCGTCCCAGTTGGAGATCAGTCCGAGACGGTAGCCCAGGCTTCGCAAATGCTGCAGCGTCCGCTTGGCTCCGTCGTAAGCCTGCCATTGCATCGGGCACTCCCGGGCGATATCCCGGTGGGCTTGCAGCACCTCCTCGATCGGCAGCGATAGCCGCAAATTGTAATTGAGCGTCCCCACGTACCAAGGCAGAAACGCGCGACTATCCTTTCCCAGCACCCCTGGATACTCCCGCATGAACAGCTTGTCCGAGCGGTGGTAGGCGATGGCGATCTCTTCCCCGCTACGGTATACGCCCATGCGCTCAAGCGCCTTCTGGTATGCTTCCTCCCGGTTCGTCTTCACCAGCGTATACCCGAGGTCAAACCATAAATAACGAATCATGTGTTCAGCAGCTCCCGATTGTAGGATTTCCTTCACCTTTCCCGAAATGTCGTTTTTCCTTCACACCTCCATCATAGAAAGCGAATATTTGTAGAGCGTTAATTCCAAGTCGTCGTTTCGTAAAAGTTGCGTACGCTTCGCTTGATCGGCGCGCGGCAATGATTCGAAGGGGCAGGCGGGGAGCTAAAAGTCGCTTTTCTTGATCGAGGACATTGCAAAAAGAACGCAAAGGGGTATGTTCCTCCCGGAGACGTATCATACGCTCCTGAAACCACCTTATCACGGGCTAACCCATTCAGGTTTCAGGTGCGTATTGCATCGAAAGGAGGTACATACCCCTTGCACTTTTATCATTCGATATTTTGGGCAGCAACTTGTTGTGCTTATGGGTCAGCCCCTTTTACATGTCTGCCGGCTCGACTGCCGCGGACGGCTCGGACGGCTCCTTAATCCAGAAGATACCCTCGACCGCTCGGATCAGCAGCCAATCCTGCCAACGTTCGAGGCCTGCCGCGGTCTGAGCTTCCAGCTTTGCAGCCGCTGGTTGCGCGCCTGCCGGCGATCGGTAAGCCTCCGTATCCGGACCGATCGCAACGGCCATACCGTCCAGCCTCTCGAACGGACCGACTAGCGTATGGAGAGAAGATACCCAGACCGCGCCTTTAGGCGATGAAATTTCCACCCAGTCGCCTTTCTGTCTAAGCGCCTCATAGCGCCCCGGGTCCAGCTTGGCTATTAGCTTCGAGCCCAAATCGGGGGACCGGTAGCCTTGCACGGTCTCGGTCAGACGAACCTCCTCGTTCAACTCGGCGACGGTCTGCCGATTCAGCCATAGGGAGTACCCTTCCTTGGCTAGCATCCATACAGTGTCTTTATGCTGCTTCCAAATCCGGTCCCATTCCGCCAGCGGGACATGCGTCGGCCCCGCGCCGCGTCCAAGCTCCGGCGTCAGCGCCGGACGCCCGAACTCCTGAATGAACCAGTCGGTAAATCCGCCCCCGGAGGGATTGGCGAGCGGCGCAAAAAGCCGATAGCCCGTCATCGCGGAATAGGCGCTGGCGATCGCCTTGTCGCGCTTCAAGTTTGCCGGATCGGTTTTATAGTTCCAATACACAATTTCGCCGGAGGAATGATAGGCGACCGCTAGCTCCGGCACGGAAGCCAGCGTCAAATCGTAGACCGCCTGGGCTTCTTTGGCTTGCAGCGGCTTCTTTCCTTTATAGTTCATATAAGCGGGGCCGCTTGCAGGATTCTGAATATCGTCCCAATCGGCGGGATAGGAGCGATTCAGATCGATGCCTTTGCCGTTGGCTTTCCAGCGCTTGAAGTTGCGGCTGCCTCCGTTCATTTGAATGAGCGAGGCGTGCGTGTCGGGCGGCAAAGCCGCCAAACCGGACTGCTGCAGCGCAACCCCGTCGGGATTCACCATCGGCACGAACCGGATTGTGACACGATCGAGCAAGTCCTTCGCCCGATAGCCCCCGTATACGACCGAGCCTTGTTCGTATTGGCGGGCCATCGTTTCAAGCTGCATCATGGCGGTAATCGTCGTGATCCATTCCCGCGCATGGTGAGAGCCCATAATGAGAATAACGGCTGGGCCGCGACCGAGATCGGCCGTCCACAGCTCCCGCCCGTATTCGCTGGTTCCGGCGGAGCCGAGCTTGATCAGCTCGGGATAGCGAGCGGCAAGCGCTTTCAGGTCGCGGCTCATAACGGAATAGGAATAGACCCGCTTGGGATTGACGATTGGAGAATTTATAGATTCAACAGTGGCGGTGGCGGCAGTAGCGGCAGTGGCCGTGGCAGTATTCGGAGCAGCCTCATCGCTCCACGCAGATAAACACGAGAATAATAGAATAACCGTACATAGCCGAATAAAAAAACGTTTAGACCCAACCATTCTCCCGAATCTCCCAAAATCAATTTTATCGATAATGGGATAAATTTCGACAATTTCCCGGGGAATTCCTTCTAAGTTGCGAGCAGATTCGCTTGAACCGCGCATTCTGCTGTGATTCAATGAGTTTATAAGGGGGGACAAACGATGTGCGGAAGATTTACGATCGTAGTCACGATGGATGAGTTGATCAGACGCTATCTGACTGAGCAGCCGATGGCCCGATACAATACCCCGCGATACAATATAGCCCCGATGCAAGAGGTGTGGGCGGTCATTCACGACGGCGTCAAAAATAGGCTCGGCGAGCTTCGCTGGGGGCTCGTGCCTTCCTGGGCCAAGGACGACAAAATCGGAAGCAAGATGATCAATGCTCGGGCGGAGACGCTGTTAGAGCGAGCTTCGTTCAAAACTCTCGTAGGGAGAAAAAGGGCGATCATTCCGGCGGACGGATTTTACGAGTGGAAAAAAAGCGGCAATTCGAAGCAGCCAATGCGCATTACGCTGAAAGAAGACGCTTTGTTCTCGATGGCGGGTTTGTACGATACATGGCAGACTCCGGACGGAAGCAAGCTCAGTACATGTACGATCATTACGACGTCTCCCAACAGTCTGATGGCCGACATTCATGATCGCATGCCGGTCATTCTGCATCCGGAGGACGAAGCTTTCTGGCTGGACCGCAGCAACTCCGACACCAAGGCGCTTACAGCTTTGCTTAAGCCCTATCCGGCGGATAAAATGCGCGCCTACCCCGTCTCTCCGATCGTAGGCAACGTAAAAAACGATTCGGAGGAGTGCATCGCAGAGCAAGCAGCCTTGTTCTGAACGAAGGGGCCGTCCTTAAGCGGACAACCTTCGCAGCCCGCAATCTGGTAGTGCCTCTTACGAATTTCAAATCCACTTTCCATTGCTCCTTGCTCTCACAGCGCATTTTGGCCTCCATTCCTCGGATTGAGGAACGTCAAGGCACTTTTTTAGCCTCCACTCCCTAACTCGGGGTGCATCAGGGCACTTTTTTGGCCTTCACTCCCTAGATTGAGGCGCATCAGGGCACTTTTTTGGCCTCCACTCCCCTGCTTGGGGTGCATCAAGGCACTTTTTTGGCCTTCACTCCCCAGCTCGAGGTGCATCAAGGCACTTTTTTGGCCTTCACTCCCTAGATCGGGGCGCATCAAGGCACTTTTTTGGCCTCCACTCCCCAACTCGGGCTGCATCAGGGCACTTTTTTGGCCTCCACTCCCTAGATCGAGGCGCATCAGGGCACTTTTTTGGCCCCCACTCCCCAACTCGGGGTGCATCCTGAGTCGATAGAGATGAAGAAAAGGCTGCTCATAAGTTGCTTATGAGACAGCCCCTATTGTTAGCTTCTACAAGCCTTTAACCATGCCTCCGTCAACAAGCAGAGCCTGCCCGGTCACATAGGTATTGGCGAAAGAGCCGTAAAATACGGCGTGCCTCGCAAACTCTTCCGGCGTACCTGTACGACCGAGCGGTATGAGCTTGGCCGCTTCCGCCTGGATGTCTTCAACCGTACGACCTTGATCCGCCGCCTTCTTGGCGTCGAGCTCGGCGATCCGATCGGTGCCGATGCGGCCCGGCGCAACGGTGTTCACCAGAATGCCGTCCTTCGCCAGTTCCGCGGCCAGGCTTTTCGTTAATGCGTATACGCCCGCACGGAACACGTTGGATAAAATCAGACCGTCAATCGGCTGCTTGATCGAGGTCGACGTCAGATTGACGATCCGTCCCCCTCCTGCGGCTTTCATGAACGGCAGAGCCTCGCGGATCATGCGAATCGTGCTTAGCAAATTCAGTTCGAAGGCCTGCGCCCAATCGGCGTCCTCCATATCCGAGAAGAACCCTCCGCGAGGACCGCCGGCGTTGGTGACGAGCACATCCAATCCGTCCGCCGTGGCGGCTGCCGTACGGATCGCATGGCTGATGTCCTCCCCCTTGGATGCGTCCATTTCGATCATGGACACTTCAACCCCGGTCTTTTCCCGAATATCGCTCCGCGCCTCAACCAATCTTTCCAAGCTTCGACTCGCGATTGTGACTTTGGCTCCTTCCTTCGCGTACTGCAGCGCCACGGCTTTGCCTAAGCCTTTACTCGCAGCCGCCACGAACACCGATTTCCCCGACAGCATCAAATCCATGCTTCATTGCACCCTCTCTTCATCCATAATTGACCAACTTATTCGAACTTCCAGCAGCTCAAGCTAAGAGTGCCGTATTGATAGCTTCGATGCAGCAAGACAGCCTTGCGACCCTGGTCTCCTGCGCCCATAGCGAGCAGCAAGGGAATAAAGTGCTCGGACGTAGGTACCGCTTCTACCGCATAGGGAGCGGCGGAACGATATTGAAACAGCGCCTCCGTATCCCAAGCAAGCAGCTTCTCCTCCAGCCAGCTATCGAATTGCGCAGCCCAGTCAGCCGGCTCCTCCGCCCGCCAATCGATTCTCCGCAAATTATGGACAGTGCCTCCGCTGCCGACGATCATAATATCCTTTTCCCGCAGCTCGGCCAGCGCCAGTCCGATCCGATACTGCTCCTCATTCGACAGCATCCGGTTAACCGACATCGCCACGACCGGAATATCCGCGTCCGGGTACATCAGCTTCAGCACCGCCCACGCGCCGTGATCCAGCCCCCTGTCCACATTTACAATGCTTTCGATGCCGCTCTCCTTGAGCAGCCTGCCGATCTCCTCGCTTAACGCGGCATCGCCTCGGGCGGGATAAGTCATTCGGTACAGCTCGTCCTGAAAACCGCCGAAATCGTAAATTGTCTCGTACGTATCCGGAACTGCGCTGACCGTCTGCGTCAAGCTTTCCCAATGAGCGGAAAACAGCACAATTGCCCTCGGTCTTGGACGGTCCTTGGAAAAGCTCTTTAAAAAATCGGTATAGCCGTGCTCCTCAAGCACAAGCGAGGGGGCTCCATGAGCGACAAAATAAGCGGGCATCATAGCCGGTCACACTCCTTTTGTATACCCTATTGTTATGTCCCGGCGAGTAGAAAGTCAATTCCGCCTGCGTCTCTATTTCACCTGGAACACTCGGCCTGTACAATTGGCATGGATGGGATGTCCCTTCATGTGCAATGAAGAGTACAAAAACCCACCTTTGGCAGGAAGAGAAACCTTGGGATGGGTTTTCACTTACGATCAAACGTTCCTATTTTTCGTCAAAACCCGCTTGACACCACTTTCAAAGTCCGGTATATTGGACGAACAATCCGATATTTTTTTTACCCTTACGATGGAAGCACCCGTAAGCAAGGCTGATTTCAGCCTTCTTTGCGGGTGCTTTTTGTCGTCTATAAACAATCCAAGGGAGGATTCTGTTATGTCGTTAACCGTACCGTTTCGCCTCGCGCCGCTCGCCCTGCTCCTGATTGTTCTGATTGCCGTTATGCCCGCAAACGCCGACGCCGCATCGATTCAACTGACCGCTTCGCTGAAGGCTTCGCTCGACAAAACCGCTGCTTCGGCGGATACGAAAACGGCCGCCAAACTGCAGACGCTATATGTCGATCTCGGCGCTCAGTTGAAGGCCGACAAAGATACCGCCGCCAGCATCAAAACGCTGCAGTATCGCAATGAGGAAGCCGTCATTCTGATTCGCAAGCAAATTCGCGAGATCGACGCCGCGAAGGTTAGCCGTCTGTCCAACGACGTCCAGCAGGTTAAAGCCCGCTACAAGCCGTTGTTTGATTCCTATGCTGCGCTTAACAAGCAGCTTGCGACGGCCCGCTCGTTAAAGAACAAAACTTTAACGGGCGTTCTGAGCTTTCAAGCCGACGCCATGAAAATAGCCGTCCAGCTTGCCCGCTCAGACATCAAGGCGAAAGAGACCGCCTACAAAACGGCCAAAACCGCCGCCTCCGCGAGAATCAAAGCGGCGCGAGATTCGTTGGCGGCGATCGACCCGCTCAAGGTGCAGATTAAAGCCCATCGCAGCAGCCTAAGTCAGATGCGCGCCTCGCAGTCTCCTGTGTGGTCGAACTTCAAGTACGCTCTCAAGAAATACGATGCCAACGGCGCACATAATACGCTCTCCTCTCTCGTCGCTTCCGCCAAACAAATTGCGGCGCAACAGCAGAAAATCTATACGCTGGAAGCGAAGATATCCGACGTCGTCGCAGCCACAAGATCTCGTTACCTGTAGTGGATGTCCGCTCCCGAGGTATAATAGACTTCATACTATCGCAACAAGGGACGTCCCCCTTCGCGATAAGGAAGAAGGAGGAGTCCCAGTGGCCTTAAATATTCGTTTGATTACCGATGAAGACTTTCAGGAAGCGTTGGATAAACAGGCTCTCATACGAGTGTTCAAGGACGATCATATTATCGATTCCGGCGGCATTATCGTCCGCTTCGACGATCGCACCGTCGTCATCCAAACCGGCGTCGGCGATCTTGCCTATCATGATCGTACGGTTTGCGAAATTTTCGAACTGCGGAACAGATAGCGCGAGCCCCGGATATTCGACGAAGATCCCTAAGCCGAAGCCCGAATTCGTCTATTCCTCCCCCTCCTCTACGACGATTCTCACCGAATTGGATTGGGATAGACCGCGGAGCTGACGAACGGTAGCCGGGAAAAAGAAAGATGCCGACGCTTGAATGTCGAACGAGCCTCCGAGCGGCTCGGAGTTCACCACCAGCTTGTAGGTGATCGTGGACGATTGACTCGTCGCCAGGTTTCCCAATACGACGCCTGCGGCCGGATCGTCCGTGCGCGAAGCGCCGTTCACGCGCAAGCTGCCGGCAACGACAGAGGTAATGGCCGGAACCAGCTGTCCGACTCGTACTTCCGTCGCTTGAGACGGGGATGGGTTGGTCACGGTCAGAGAGACGGCGACCTCATCGCCGACCGCCACGACTAGCGGAACCGCCGTTAGATGGAGCAGCAACCCATACACTGTAATCGCAACCGTGTCCGTCACCGGGGAAGTCAGCTCGCGTGCGGTTAACGTGACTGTGTTATCCACTACGCTGCCCGGCGGACTGTTCACCGTAAGCCTGGCTCTACCGATCAGGATTGCGCCGACAAGAAAGCGTTGGATGGTTACGTCTCGCAGTCCGAGCGCATCGAATATTCGTACTCCGGTCAGAACAAGGTTGCCCGTGTTCGTCGTGACCACCTGAAAAGTGACGACTTCGTTCTGCAGCACTTCCGGCTTGTCGACGGTCAGCTTAAGATCGGCGCGAGGCAAGTCGGCGACGATGACGGTTGCGACGGCTTCGGCCGGGGCGGTGCGCACGCTGGTCGCGCTTAGCGATGCGGTAATCGTCGTGCCCGGCGGCGTTTGCGGCGCAACCGGAAACAGAGCCTGAAGCTCGATCGTCTGGCCCGGGAGCAGCTGCTCCGCCAGGCCGATATACTGAAACAGAGGAGATTCCAGCACGATGTTCCTCACGGTGACTCCCGTCGGGTTTGTGACAAAGCCGGTAAACAGAATGGACTGGCCCGGGAACACGACCGGACGGTCGGCCGTGCCCGTTACTTGGAGCTCCGGCTGAACCGCTGGCGGCTCGGGCGGCATCGGCGGCAGCGGAATCCGATTGATGAGCAATACGGAGGCAGCTGTCTGCTGCCCGATCCCGCCGCCCTGCGCGACAACGGTATTCACGATCTGCGTCCCGCCCGGCGTACTCGCCGGCACCGTATAAGGGACCGTGAGCTGCGTGCGCCCCCCGATCGCGATCGGGGGCACCGTCTCGTTCAAACCCGTTAAAGAATCGGTAACCAGTATACCCGTTAGAATCGTATTCCCCGTGTTGATCAGCGTTAAAATGTATTCAACGGTTTCGCCCGGATTAGCGAAATCGCGGTCTGAATCCTTGAGCAGGAGCAGCCCGGGGCGAGAAGCGACCAACACTTCCGCCGTCGCCTGCTGCGTCTCGTCGCCGGTGACCAGAACAGCCGTATTGACAATTTTCGTCCCCGCCGCGGCATTCGCCGGAATAACAAACTCGGGATTGTAGGATACAAACGAGCTTGATGGAAGCAGCGCAATCGTCTTATCCAAACCCAGATAATCGTCCCTAACTCGTAAGTTGATCCTGGACGCAATCGACGAATCGTTCATGACGCCGATCGTATAACGGACCGTCTCTCCTGGGAAGGCTTCGGTCGGTTCGACCGTCTTAGTCAGCGTTACTCCCGGGGCGGATTGAACGGAAACGGAAGCAGTTGCGGTAATGAAGCCCGGTTCCGGAATATTGGACGCCTCCAGCCGGGCGACGTTGGTGAATTCCGAACCGGGAGCGGCATTGCGCGGAATTTGGAATGCCGCCGTATACAGAAGACCGTCGAACACATTGCCAAGCGGCACCCGAATTCCCAAGACCGGGTCGGACAGAACGGCGTCCTGCAGATCGGTATTGCCGTTGTTGATGAGCCTGAACGTATAAACGACCTCTTCGCCCGGCAGCGCCGACATTTTGTCTACTGTCTTGACCAAGCTTACGTTTACCGGCAGCGCCCCGATGCCAATCGTGCTCGAAGATTCCATTGCCGCAGTCTGATCGCTGGAGGCCGTGGAGATGTTGGAATAGCTCGTGCCCGCTTTGCCGTCCCGCACGATCGACTCGACGGTGAAGGAATATTGTTGGCCCGGCTCAATCGTCGGAACCGTCTGCATAATTCCCAGCTGACTATCGTTAATGACGACATTCGTCAATGGCGCTCCGCCGGAATTCGTTACCGTCACAATATAAGTAATCGCCATCCCGGGCACTCCGGTAAACGAGCTCGCGCCGTTCGCCGTCTTCGTAAGCGTCAAGCTGGCCGCATTGCAAACCTCGGGCAGACACCCTCCGTAAGGCACAAAAACTTCCTGAAAGCTGTTCGTATTTCCGTTGTAAGATTGAGCGATCAACTGGCCGTTGATTTGCCCCGACCCGTTAGCCGTTATCGTAGCGAACGGCGCTAGAACCGACCCGACGATATTCAGACTGCGATGGAAAAATGCGGTTGCCTGCGGCACATTCCATAAAATCCGGCGACCCGGAGCCGGTCCCGGGTCGCCGGTAAACGTAATGCTATAGCTGCCGAAGCCGACGTTGTTGCCCAGAATGTTGGCCAGAACGAACGAGCCGGCTGGAATCGAAAAGTTGATGCCGTTGGCGCTGGCCAGTGATACGCCGCTCCCGCTCACATTGCTTCCGTCGAAAGTGAATACGTTAAGCGTCGGATCGCTCCCCCGGAATTGCAGCGTACCGAAATCGTTCGTAACCGTACCGTTGGCAGGGAGCGCTCCCCATGCCTGGGACGAGCACTGCAGCGTCGTTCCGATCGCCGCAAAGTCCAGCGGGTTATCCCGCAGCGGCTGGCCTCTGACGCCGTTCAAATTGCTCATGGAATACGCGGTCACAGCCGAAGAGAATCCGATTACCGTGTTGCCCTTGTTCGTTCCCCTCACGATATTGATGTTGCCCGCTACAACAAGACCGGTCAACGTTGGCGATTCCGTCAGTCCCGCGCAGACCGAGTAATCTCTGTAATTGGCGTTCCCCCCGACGGCGACAAGACCTCCCGCCTGCGAATTGATCTGCGTATGATCACCAAGTAAAAATACATTATAAGCGTTCGCCGCTCCAAAATTCGTGCAAGCCATCCGGCAGCCTCCTCTCGACAGTCCATATGTATGCCCGCGCAAATTGTCCTATTCCCGCCCAAAAAACCGGGAATAAGCCATTTTCACCGAGATCCCGCATATATAGAGATGACGTTATCTACGGGAGGCTGATTCATATGAAGTCCGCTTTGTGGCGGCGCGTCCTGCTGCTTCTGTCCGTCCTGCTGCTTGTTCCAGCCATCGCTTCGGTACAGGCGCAAGCCGCGCAATCGCAATCGGTCCAGTTGGCGAAGAAATATACCAAATACGAGCAGTTCATCATGATCGACAAGTCGACGAACAAGCTGTACTTCTTTGAGCAAGGCAAGCTGATCAAGTCGTTTTCCGTCGCAACGGGAAAGAAGCCCTCCTATACGCCGGAAGGCTTGTTTACCATTCGCGAGAAAATCAAAAATCGTCCCTATTACAAGGAAAAAATCAAGGGAGGAGATCCGAAAAACCCTCTGGGCGATCGCTGGCTCGGCCTGAAGGTCACCATTAACGGCAAAACCTCATACGCCTACGGAATCCATGGCAACAACAATGAAAAGTCGATCGGCAAATATGTATCGGCCGGCTGCATTCGCATGCACAACAAGGAGGTCCGCTGGCTGTACGATCAGGTCAAAACCTCAACGCCGGTGTTGATCGTCAAGGAGCTGCCCTGACCTCAGAGCTTGATCGCCGATGTCCAGCCCCAGTAAAACGCATCTCTGTCCCATGCCGCTTTGCCGCCATGAAGCTTCTTGAACGCCTTCTTGACCTCCTTGTCGATCGAGGCGTTTCCGTTCTCGTTAACATAGACGAACCGTTCTCCGAAATGAGTCTTAATATGCTCGATCGCTGCGGCCTGGTACAGAATTCCGGCATTCCTCAACTCGCCGAACATCCAGGCCGCAACATCTTCTGCGGAATTGTTCATGCTGCTTCCCTCCTATTACTGACGCAATCTCACGGGGGCCTCGGGATCGCTCAGATCGTACTTGACCGGTCTCGCATAGACAAATTGCTTGGTTGTCGGATCGTAGGCGTACACCTTCAACGTCAGCTCCGTCTCAGGCAGTCCGTCGGGAACGAGGATGGATAGCTTGCCCGTTGTCATGTCCGTGAAATCGAACACTTCCTCCTCTTCATTTTCCCAATAAACGCTATATTTCAATCTCGCAGCCACGTTGGAATTCGCAGAACCCGCGTCGAAGATCAGCTTGTGGTCGGTAATTCCGTCGTCTTCCACGTCCAACGCCTGGATTTTCGTCAGCTTAGGTTCCTTAAAAACAAGCGGATGCGGATCTTTAAGCCCGCTAAGCTTTAGCCAATAGCTGCGAACCGCCGCCAGCGTCATGACCGACGGAATCTCTTCGTTCTCTACTTCTGCATAGAAGCCCATCCCCTCTTCAGTCCGGAGAGAGTTTACCATGCTCGTTTTCGCCGTCGGCGATCCGAACAACGCCATGTAGTCGTCGGCCATAATTTCAGTCGCATCCCAGTAATGCGTGTAGTCGGCAGAGGATGTGTCCTCCGTAAACAAGACCGGATACCCTTTGATGCCGCGAAGGGACGCCCATTTGGTCTTCGGACTACTCGGCAGCTTGCGTTCCTTTTTGATAAGCCAATAGTGTGTAAAATGATGGCCGTATTCGTGGCTTAACGTCGTCGCCATGCTTTCAACCGTTGTGTGCTCGTCGGCGCCGTACAGTGTAATTTCGGTAGGCTCGTCCATCTCGATATCGGACAGATCGTCCTCGTACCAAGAGTAGCTCATATCCGCAACGCCCAGTTCTTCGTCGCTCGGCTCAGCGGATAAAATCACTTTGCCCAAATCGTACAGTTCCTCGCCGTGCATATTCTTCAGCAGCTCCGCGTACAGCGCCTTCAATTTCTTCTGGTTCCATTGCTTGCTATAGCTGACGAACTCAATGTGCTCCGGAGACACGTACTTCGCTATCGGTTTACCGGAAGCCGCTTCGACTGAATGGCCCGGCAGCGCGCCGATTAGACCGAGCGCCAAGGCAACCGCCATCAACATACCGGACAACCGAACGAATCTCTTCTTCATGCCTTTCCCCCACCGCCTGTCCATAGAATCTCTCTCTTCTATATCGCCAAAACTGCCTCTACCTTACAGCAAACCGTCTACAATCTCCATACCTATTAAGAGATATTCGGATTGAAAAGAGAGGGAAGCCCCTTGGCTTAACCCTCTATTTGCACTTGTCCTCGAACCATATCGTTGTATAGTCCGGGCTTGGAGAGCAGTTCTTCGTGGGAGCCCCGCTCCAGCAGCCTGCCGTCTTTAAGCACCAGAATTTGGTCGGCGCGTCGGATCGTGTTTAATCTGTGGGCAATGACAAAGCTTGTCCGGCCTTCCATCAACCGCTGCAAACCTTCCTGAATTTTAATTTCCGTAACCGTATCGATGCTGCTCGTCGCCTCGTCCAGCACCAGAATGGCCGGATCGGCCAGAATCGCCCTGGCGATCGCAAGCAGTTGCTTCTGCCCTTGGCTGATGCCCCCGCCGTCTCCGTGCAAAAGCTTGTCGTAGCCGCCGGGCAGACGCTTGATGAAGGAATGGGCGTTCGCCAGCTTGGCGGCCCGCTCCACTTCCTCGTCGGTCGCTTCCGGTTTGCCGTAACGAATATTGTCGCGAATCGTTCCTTCGAACAAGAAAGAGTCCTGCAGCACGAAAGCCATATGGGAACGAAGGCTGGATCGCTTAATCGTGCGAATATCGCGACCGTCCACCGTTATTTCCCCGGAATCGGCCTCATAGAACCGGGAGAGCAGTTGGATCAGCGACGTCTTCCCCGCGCCGGTCGGCCCGATAATCGCCACCGTCTCCCCCGGCTTAACCTCGAAGCTGATCTCCTTCAACGTCTGTTCTCCGGAATCGTAGGAGAAGAAGACGTCGGAGAACGAGACTGCGCCCTGCACCGCATCGATCGGACCGGCGTCTCCCTCGTCCTTCGTCTCGTCGTCCTCGTCCAATATTTCGAATACCCTTTCCGCACCTGCAATGGCCGAGAGCAGCGTATTCCACTGGTTGGCCAGATCGTTAAGCGGACGCGTAAACTGTCTGGCATACTCGACGAACACGACGATAACGCCAATCGTTATCGTCCCGCGAATCGCCAGCAAGCCCCCGACTCCGACGATAACGGCGTAGCTCAAGTTGTTCAAGCCGTTCATCAGCTTCGGAATGAACCCGGAGATCGCCTGCGCCCAGAAGCCGGATTGCTTGATCCGAACATTGCGCTCCCCGAATTCCCCGATGACCGCCTCCTCCCTGGAGAAGGCTTTGACGATGCGTTGACCGGACAGCGTCTCTTCGACGTATCCGTTCAAATCTCCGAGATTGCGCTGGCGCTCCTTGAACAGAACCCCCGTTCTGCGCGTAATCCATTTCATGCCTGCGGACATAAGCGGTACGACTAGAAACGTCAACAAGGTAAGCAACGGGCTTAGCAGCAGCATGACGACGACGGTCCCGACCAGAATAAGCGCACTGGAAAAAATCTGGATCGCCGAGCTGTTGAGCGTGGAGCTGACGTTATCCATATCGTTGGTCATCCGGCTCATCAGCTCTCCGCGCTGCCGCTTGGCGAAAAACGGAATCGGCAGCCGATGCAGATGCTTAAACAGATCCATCCGCATGCGGTAGACCGTCTCCTGCGCAATCGAAATCATCCATACGTTCTGCAGCCATCCTGCAATGGACCCCAGCACGTATACCGCCGCAAGCGCTACAAGGAACAGCAGCCAAGGCGTTCCTCCGGCCCCTTCCAAATATCGGTCGATAGCGACGCCGATTAAATATGGGCCGAGCAGCGAAAGACCCGAGCTAATCATCACCATTAACAAAACGAGAGTGAGCATCGCTTTACGGCGAGCAAGGTAGCCCCATATTCGCTTTATGGTCGCCTGCCAGTTTTTCGCTTTGCCTTTTGTAGGCTTGGTTGCTTGCTTGACTGCATGTGTTCTTTCCGCCAACGCCTGCGATTTCGGGTAACGAAGGGGATCACTTAGCGCCTTCCGCATGAGACTCCTCCTCCCCGTATTGCGACTCGTAAATGCGACGATACAAGACGTCTTTGGCCAGCAGCTCGCGATGGCTGCCATGCGCGATAAGACGACCGTCGTCCAGCAGCAGAATCAGATCCGCATTGACGGCGGAGCTAATTTTCTGCGTGATCAGGAACGTCGTACAGGCCATGCCTGCCAACGCTTCAAGCAGTGCAGCCTCCGTGCGCACGTCCAGCGCGCTGGTGCAGTCGTCCAGCAGCAGAATCGCCGGCTTGCGCACGAGCGCGCGGGCAATCGAGAGGCGCTGCTTCTGGCCGCCGGACAGGTTGACGCCGCGCTGCCCCAGCATCGTATCGTAGCCCTGCGGCAGGCCGACGATCGTCTCGTGAATCTGCGCCTGCTTGGCCGCTTCGACGATTGCCTCTTCGTTGGCCTCCGGGGCGCCCCAGGCGATATTATCCCGTATCGTGCCCGTAAACAGCACAACCTCCTGCGGCACATAACCGATAGCGTCTCGAAGCTCCCGTACGTCCCATTCGCGCGCGTCTCTGCCGCCGATCCGGATCGTTCCCGACTCTTCCTCGTACAAGCGAAGAATCAGCTGGGCCAGGGAGGATTTTCCCGCCCCCGTCGCTCCGAGAATCGCCACCGAATCGCCCGCTTCGGCCCGGAAAGAAATTTCCTCCAGCGCGAGCGCCTCCGTCTCCGGATAGCGGAAGGAAACCCGATCGAACGCAACGCTTGCGTCTTCGATCCCCGCTTGGCCGCCGACACTAGCCGAATCGCTTTCGCGGTCATCCTCCCCGCTTTCCGTAAGGAGCGTTTCTTCGATGCGTCCAGCCGAAGCTCGCGCCCTGGAGAACGCCGCCACCAGCATCGACAGAGCGGACAATGCGCCCGCCGTCCGCAGCGAGTAGTTCACAACGGCTACCACTTCTCCGGTCGTTGCGCTGCCGGCTTGAATGTCCAAGTGCCCGAACCACAGCACCGCGATGATCCCCGCATTCATGATCAGAACGATAAACGGCTGCGTCATCTCCGTCAGTCGCTGAGCCGACGTCAGGCTCTGCATCAGCTCGCCGCTGCGCTGAGCGAAGCGTTCGGTCTCCCTCTCTCCGCGCACGAACACCCGAATCAGCCGCATCCCCGTCAAATTTTCCTGCATAACCCCGTTAACCGCATCGAGCCGATTCTGAACTCTGGCGAACATTTCGGCGGCTTTTTTCACCATCCACAAAATAAAAAGAACGAGAATCGGCACGGTCAGCACCAGCAGCGAACCCAGCTCCACATGCACGATCAGCGCCATGATGACGCTTCCGATTACGACTAGCGGAACGCGCAGCATAAACCTGAGACCCATAAAAACGGTATCCTGTACTTGCGTAACGTCGTTCGTGAGTCTGGTAATCAGCGAAGATGGCGCAAAGCGGTTAAACACCGCGTAAGAGAAAGATTGCACTTTGCCGTATAGCTTCTCGCGAATGTCGTAGCCCAGACTTTGGCTGACATGCGCCGCATAGAAGGAGCTTAAAATTCCGGCGCCGAAGGCAAGCAGAGTTCCTCCTACCAGCACCGCTCCCCATAAAATGACGACCTGCGCGTTGCGCGGTCCGATACCGTCGTCGATTATTCTGGAGATCAGCATCGGCTGAACCAGCTCGACGGCAAGCTCGATCAACATCAGGAATATCGCCGTAAAGGCGGCAACCCGGTACTTGCCCAACACTTGAAAAACGGATTTCATAATTCGTTGTCCTCCGACGGACAGGATGCGTCCGCTTCCGTAACCCTATGTCAGCTTCTACATAAGCACTCCCTCCTATTGTACCCCTTCTTGTCCGAGGATGGGAGTCTTCCTCCCAATTTAATCCTCCATGCGGACGTTCGGATCGTAGTCGGCTACGACGAGCACATCCATATGGCGACCTCTCCGCAAAAGCGTCTGAACGACGGATTTGCGCAAAATTGGCGACCAGCCCCTCCGACCGGATTGCCCGACGATCAACTGCGTTGCCCGAAGCTGGGCCGCTCTCTCCAACAGGATGTCGGCCACCCGCCAGCGCTTGTCGTTCTCGCAAATATTAAAGCGGCCTCCCAATCTTTCCGTCAGATCTCGCATCTGTTTCATTCTTAGTCCGACCTCTTCGGACAATCCGTCTGTGGGACAAACATAGGACACATGCCATTCCGCCTTCAGGCGGTGGGCGATTCGAAACCCGCGCCGGATCAACCGGTCGGCATTCCGGCTTGCCGAGACGCAGACGAAGATGCTCTCGCGTTTGTTCCACGGTCCCCGAAGCGAGCCTCCCCGTTCCCAAGCCTCCAGCCTTTCGTCCACGTCGTCCGCCAGTTCGCGCAGCGCCATCTCCCGGAGCGCGATCAGATTGCCCGTCTGGAAAAAATGATCCAGCGCCTGGTCCACTTTGTCCCTCGCATACACTTTGCCTTCGCGCAGCCGCTGCCGCAAAGCCGACGGGGCGACGTCGATCAGCTCGACTTCGTCCGCCAGTCTCAGGATGCTGTCGGGCACCGTCTCGCGAACGCGCACTCCCGTCATCTGCTCGACGGCGTCGTTCAGACTCTCCAAATGCTGCACGTTCATCGTCGCGATAACGGAGATTCCCGCTTCGAGAATTTGCAAGACATCCTCGTACCGCTTCTTATTCGCGCTTCCAGGCACGTTGGTATGAGCCAGTTCGTCGATGAGCACAGCTTCCGGATTGCGCCGCAGGATAGCCTGTACGTCCATCTCTTCGAGCTTCGTTCCCTTGTAGTCGATGCGGGAGCGGGGAAGCGTCTCGAGGGCGTCTATCTGGGCCGACGTTTCCTCGCGTCCGTGAGTCTCCAGCAAGCCGATGACGACGTCGATCTTTTTGCGCAGCAGGTCGTTGCCTTCCCTGAGCATCATGTAAGTTTTGCCGACGCCGGGAGCGGCTCCGATATATACCTTCAGCTTGCCCCGTTTGATCTGTTCAATCTTGCGTTCAATTTCCTCTTGGGAAAGTCGACGGTACGCATCGGAAGGCGGACTCGGCTCGTTGACCCGCTTGGCCGGCAGCACGCGTTCCCCGGCATAGTCCGCCCGGTCGGCCACGAAAAACACGTCGATGTTTTTGGTCTTCCGCAAAATCCCGTCCGCGATCGAGCCGCGCCGGAAGTCTTGCCAGAAGCTTTGTTTGGAATGACCGAGCACAATCCGCGTAACGTTATGGATCATCGCATAGCGTACGAGCGTACGGGGAACCAGCCTTCGGGACTTCATCGGCAATTCCTCGATCGTCGCTCCGATTTTGTCGGCCAGCTTCGCCATCGACCGCTTGAATTGCGCCTCTTCCTTGGACGGCTTCCGGCGCGGATTGGCCAGCGTAACAATCTTCAGCTCCCCGCCCAGCCGTTTGGCGATCTGCTGACCCCGGCGGATGTGGATCGATCCGTTCCAATGATACTGAGCGGATACAAGAATGCGTTCGGAAGCACCGGACGGACCGATCCGCCCCTGCTTCTCGCGGTGCTTTTCCAGCGACTCGTTCACGCCTTCGGCCATTCGTCTCAGAGCGAGCTCCCGCAGCTTGCCGATATTGCCTTTCTGCAGAAAGCCGGGGCCGTCCCGGGACAGATCGGCGAGACTGCCGTCATGCAGCCGCGCCAGTATCGTCTCCGGGCTGACGTCGATCAACCTGACCTCGTCGGCAAGGTCGAGCGTATCCGCCGGCACCGTCTCTTCCGCCTCGATCCCGGTCAGCCTGTAGGCCAGCTCGGTTATCCCCTCCAGCTCGTAGGCGTTGACCGTCGCAATGACGCTAATCCCCTTGCCTAACAAGCAGCGGATATCCTCAAGCCTAGTGCCGTATTGCGCTCCGGGGCGGTTCCGGTGCGCAAGCGCGTCGACCAGCACCACCTCCGGATTGCGGTCCAGCAGCGCCTTCAGATTTAAATCCTTTTTGCTCGCGCCTTTGTCGTTAATCCAATGAATACTCGGAATTCTCTCCAATCCGGCAAGCTGCTCGACCGTTTCCGGACGGCGCATCGTCGATACGGCGCAGGCGACGACGTCGATGCCCTGCCGCTTCAGCGCCTGTCCTTCCCGCAGCATATGATAGGTTTTGCCCGAGCCGTTGACGGCGCCGATATAGACTTTCAGCCGCCCGGCCTGCATTTTATAGATGGAAGATAAGAGCTCCTCGGGCGTCTTGCGGCGATAAGCGTCCATTGTCGGCGGCCTCCTTCGTCTTGAATAGCAACGGTCGGTCCTCCCTTCCCGTCCTTATTGATTCCGACTGTTTTCCATCGCTTGCAGCTCCAGGTTCAGCATAAGCACGTTCACCCGCGGTTCCCCGATAAGACCGAGGTCGCGCCCCTCCGTATGCCGCCGGACCAACTGCTCCAGGTCATCGACGGGAATACCCGTCAGCTTGCTGATTCGCGGAACCTGAACCTTCGCCGAAAGCGGCGTAATATGGGGGTCGAGCCCCGATCCGGAATTTGTAATCAGCGAGACCGGCAGCTCGGATTCCGGAACGTCCGGATTGTCCTTCTTCCAAGCTTCGATCGAATTCCGCATGCGCAGCAGAAGTTCCGGGTTCGACGGAGCATAGTTGCTGGATCCCGATCCGGCGCCGTTGTAATCGATGCTCGACACCCGGCCTTGGAATAACGCCGGATCGGAAAAATTCTGTCCGATCAGCTCCGACCCGACAACTTTATCTTGCGAGTCCCTGATCAGGCTGCCGTTCGCCCGATCCGGCATTAGCGTCTGCGCGACGCCTGTCATCGCCAGCGGATAGACGATCCCGCACAATAGTAAAAACAAGAGGCTTGCCCGCAAAGCCACTCCGATGAATGAAACTCCGGTCTTGCCGGAATTGCCTGCCGTATTTTCCATAGCTCTCTCCCCTTATACGCTATATCCATAACCCGACGAACAGATCGATCAGCTTAATCCCGATAAACGGGGCGACGACTCCGCCGAACCCGTAGACGAACAGATTGCGCCCAAGCAGCTTCGCAGCGCTCATCGGCTTATATGCAACGCCCTTCATGGCTAACGGAATCAACAACGGGATAATAATGGCGTTAAAAATTAACGCCGATAAAATTGCGGTTTTCGGCGATTCCAAGCCCATGACGTTAAGCGCGCCCATCTCCGGAATCGCTAGAATGAACATCGCCGGAATGATAGCGAAATATTTGGCGATATCGTTGGCGATGCTGAATGTCGTCAGCGCTCCGCGCGTCATCAGCAGCTGCTTGCCGATCGATACGACCTCGATGATCTTGGACGGGTCGGAGTCCAGATCGACCATGTTCGCGGCTTCTTTGGCGGCGATCGTGCCGCTGTTCATTGCCAGCCCGACATCGGCTTGCGCCAGCGCAGGCGCGTCGTTCGTGCCGTCGCCGGTCATCGCGACGAGCTTGCCTTCGGCCTGTTCCCGGCGAATGAGCGCGATTTTGTCCTCGGGCTTACTCTCGGCGACGAAATCGTCGACGCCCGCTTCCCGAGCGATCGTGGCCGCCGTAAGCGGATTGTCGCCCGTGCACATGATCGTCTTGATGCCCATCTCGCGCAGTTGATCGAATCGATCCCGCATTCCCGGCTTGACGGTGTCCTTCAAATAGATTAAGCCGAAGATTCTGCCGTCGACCGCAACCGCCAGCGGGGTTCCGCCTTCGCGGGCGATGGCGTCGCTCTTAACGTCCAAGTCCTCCGGCACCTTCCCGCCCAGCGAGACGATCCATTTCTTCACCGCGTCCACCGCGCCCTTGCGAACCTTCCGGCCGTCCAGCAGGTCCAAGCCGCTCATCCGCGTCTCCGCCTTGAATTCCACGATTTCCGCGCCGCTGGCTTGCGATGCGTCGAATTCCAGGCCGATGCGCTTCGCCAGCTCCAGCACCGACCTTCCTTCCGGCGTCTCATCGTGCAGCGAGCCGATCGCGGCCCATTCGCCGACCGTACGGACATCGTGGCCGCCGACCGGAACGAACTCGCCGGCCATCCGGTTCCCGTACGTGATCGTTCCCGTTTTGTCCAGAATCATCGTGTTGATGTCGCCGGCCGCCTCGACGGCCTTGCCTGACATCGCCAGCACGTTGAATTGCGTGACGCGATCCATGCCCGCGATGCCGATCGCCGACAGCAGACCGCCGATCGTCGTCGGGATGAGACACACGAGCAAAGCGATCAGCACCGGAACCTGCAAATCAATGCCCAAATAAGCGGCGATCGGCTTGAGAGTAACGACAACGATCAGGAAGATGATCGTCAGGCTGATCAGCAGCGTGCTCAGCGCCAGCTCGTTCGGCGTTTTCTGCCGCTTGGCGCCCTCGACGAGAGAGATCATCCGGTCGATGAACGATTCGCCCGGGTCGCTCGTGATTCTCACCGTAATCTTGTCGCTGACGACCCTGGTGCCCCCGGTTACCGAGCTGAAGTCTCCGCCCGCCTCTTTAATGACGGGGGCGGACTCCCCTGTAATGGCCGATTCGTCGACCGAGGCCAAGCCTTCTATCACCTCGCCGTCGCCGGGAATCGATTCGCCTTGGGAGACCACGACTACGTCGCCCTTGCGCAGCTCCGTGGACGGAACGACTCGCACCGCCCCTCCGACAAGTTTGTTGGCTTGAATCTCTTTTTTCGTATTTTTCAAGGACGCCGCCTGGGCCTTGCCTCTTCCTTCCGCCAACGCTTCGGCGAAATTCGCGAACAGCAAGGTAAAGAGCAGAATGAAGAATACGGTCAGATTAAACCCGGTATCCCCCTCCGTTCCGACAAGTCCGGGAAATAACGACAGCAGCAGCACGATGGCCGTTCCGATCTCCACAACAAACATAACGGGATTGCGAATCATGACGGCCGGATTCAATTTCAATAGACTTTCCTTTAATGCGCGCCCTACGATCAAGGACGTGAGCATCGATTTACGTTTCACGTTCATGATAAGTTCACCTCGTCCTTAACCCAGCTTCAAATGCTCGGCGATCGGCCCCAGCACGACGGCCGGCAGAAACGTCAGCGCGCCAATGATCAATACCGTGCCGATTAATATGCCGTAGAACAGCTTATTGTCCGTGCGAAAGGTGCCGATCGTCTCGGGCACCCACGGCTTTCGGACAAGCGACCCGGCCACCGCCAACATAGCAATCATCGAGACGTAGCGGCCCAGCAGCATCACGAGCCCTGTCGTCATATTCCAGAAAGGCGTATTGTCCGCCAGCCCCTCGAAGCCCGAGCCGTTATTGGCCGCGGAAGACGCGTATTCGTACAGTACCTGTGTAATGCCGTGCGATCCGGGATTTGTAATCGCCCCGCTGCCCGCATCCGTCAGAAAGGCGATCGCCGTTGGCGCCAGAATAATGAAGGGATGCGCCAGAATGGCTACGGCGATCAGCTTCATCTCGCGCGGCTCGATTTTACGGCCCAAGAACTCCGGAGTTCTGCCGACCATTAAGCCGCACAGAAACACGCCGAGCATGGCGTACATCAGCATGTTGATCAAACCGACGCCCTTGCCTCCGAACACGACGTTCAGCATCATCTGACCGAGCGTGCCCAAACCTCCGAGCGGCGTTAGCGTATCGTGCATATTGTTGACCGTCCCCGTCGTCGCCGCGGTCGTAACAGCCGAGAACAAAGCGGACTGGGCGATGCCGAAACGGACCTCTTTGCCTTCCATGCTGCCCTGCGACGCGTCGATTCCCATAGCGGCTATCGCGGGGTTGCCGCGAAGCTCCGAGAAATAAATCAGCGACAGGAAAGCGACGAACAAGGTCATCATCGCGCCGAAAACGACCCAGCCTTGTTTGCGATTGCGGGCGAAACGGCCGAATACGTAAGGAAGCGAAGCCGGCAGCGCCCACATGGACAACATCTCGACCACGTTCGTGAGCGGATTCGGATTCTCGAACGGGTGCGCCGAGTTGGCGCCGAAGAAGCCTCCGCCATTCGTTCCGAGATGCTTGATGGACTCGAGGGCCGCAACCGGGCCCATCGCAATGCTCTGCGTAGATCCTTCGAGCGTCTGGACGATTAACGTCGGGTTCAGCGTAAGCGGAACTTGCAAAGCGACAAGCAGCAGCGTAACGAGGATTGCCGCAGGCAAGAACACGCGAGTATGGGCTTTGACGAAATCCTCAAAGAAATTTCCCAGCGTCTTCCCCTTGCTCGTAATCCCTCTGATAAAGGCAATCGCCACAGAAAAGCCCGTAGCGGCCGAAGTAAACATCATCATCGTCATAACGGCCATTTGCGAGAAATAGGAAACCCCCGATTCGCCGCTGTAATGCTGAAGATTGGTGTTGGTCATAAAGCTGATCGCAGTATTCAGGGAAAGCGTCTCTTCCATGCCGCCGATTCCGCTCGGGTTAAACGGCAAGTATTTCTGCAGCCTCAAAATAACGTAACCGACCGCCGTCAGCACGATATTCGTCAGCAAAAAGCCAAGCGCGTATTGCTTCCAAGTCATTCCGCCGCGGTTCTTAAGCCCGATCAGCCGGAAAATAAGTTTCTCGAACGGCCCGAATATCCGGTCCTGCCCGTTCTTTTCGTTCGAGAACACATGATACACGTAGGTCCCAATCGGTTTAACCAGCAGCGCTAGCAGTGCTAGGACAAGCAGAATTTGCACAATTCCCATCGGCCTTCCTCCTCTATCCGAAAACCACGTTTTTCGTCAAAATTTCTCCGGGTGAATCAATGCGTAGACGAGGTAGATAAAAACACAAGCGGCCGCAATCGATACGACGATCATTTTCGTTCGCCCCCCGCCTCTTCGACGACCCGGTCGCACCAGATCGTAAAACCGTAAAACAACGCGAACGTTCCCGCCAATATAAACGCCATGTACACATCAAGCATAGGCGTAGCCTCCTTACATACTCGGTCTCGAATCAAGGGCGATCAGAAACGCATAGACGCTAAGCGAAAATAAGCACAACAAAAAGACCGCAGAGGATTAACCCTGCGGCCTACGCTCACAAGTTCATCATCCTCTCCCCATCGGACACGACCATACGACATAATCGTCGGTCGCCCGTCAACGCTTACGAGGTTAGCTGTCGGATTCGGGCGGTGAGAGTCGCCCTACCCGAGCCGGCCGCATCCTAGGTGCAGTCGGCTCGGGATTCACCCCGGACGGCGAGACGATCGGCTCTCACACCGATCGTCCCTCCGTCAATTGGTTCCCCCGCTTTCCGGGTCATACCCGGAAACTCAGCGATTCGAATGGAACGATATTAAAATCATGAATCGAATATTACGCCTGCCCCCAAACTTTGTAAAGCGATCCTGACGGCTTCCAAAAGCCGTTTGGCCCCGCCGCGGGAATTCGTACCGCTTACAATCGCCCCGAGCTTGACGAAGCTCCTCGCAGCTCTCTAATTCTCGTCTTCTCGCAAACTCCGCATCGTCGGATCGTCCGATCTCTCTATTGTTGTCGCTCTTCAGTGGATTCCTGCTCGCGCAGATGATATGATACGAAAGGATATAATGGACAAGGGGGACTCGAGCTTGAAATCAGGAAGTCATCGATTGTCTGTATCTCTACTTGCGGTATTCGCGCTTCTGTTGATCGCAACGGGATGCGGAGGCAAACAAAAGGAGGATTCTACAATGGGCGGATCAAACAACCCGATCGTTACGATCGAGATGGACAGCGGCAAAACGATTAAAGTCGAGCTCTATCCGGAAATTGCGCCGAACACGGTTAACAACTTTGTTTCCCTCGTAAGCAAAGGCTTCTACGACGGAACGATCTTTCATCGCGTTATTCCCGGATTCATGATTCAGGGCGGAGACCCGGACGGAACCGGCATGGGCGGTCCCGGATATTCGATCGAAGGCGAGTTCTCGCAAAACGGCATCAAGAACGACTTGAAGCATACGACTGGCGTTCTTTCCATGGCTCGCTCGGGCAATCCGAACAGCGCAGGCTCCCAGTTTTTCCTTATGGTCGCCGACGCTCCGCACTTGGACGGCGCATACGCAGCCTTCGGCAAAGTCATCGAAGGCATTGAGGTCGCACAGGAGATCGTCAACACGCCGCGCGGCGCCAACGATCGTCCGAAAACCGATCAGGTGATGAAGAAGGTTACCGTGGACACTCGCGGCGCCGCAATCCCTGAGCCGGAAATCATCAAGTAAGAATAAGGGGTATATACCTCCCTCCGATGCTATACGCTCCTGAAACCTGAATGGGTAAACCCGTTACAAGGTAGTTTCAGGAGCGTATGAGGCAGTCTACGGGAGGTATATACTCCTTGCTTTTTGTTTATCGATCATCTTAATCAGTCCTGCTTAGGGGACAGCCCTTTTTTCTTGGATATGCCTTAATCCATGCCGCCTCGAATCACTTCGTCCCGCACGTGCCACTTGGAATTCCGAAGCGTCTGTCTCGCCCCTTGAATATCCCCTTCCTTCAGCCGCTCGTAAAGCTCCGTATAGACGACTCTTCCCGTGAACGGCCGATTCGGCCTCTTATAGGAACGATGAACGACGACGAAAAATAAAATTTTGTCCTTGTAAGCGTCGAAGGTTTGAAGAATATGACGATTATGAATCGTCTCCAGCAGCGTCCGCATAAATAGCAGGCCGTTCTCGTAATAATCGCGATATTTTTTAAGGTCGCTGGCTTCGATCAACGCCTCCAGATGCGTTTTCATTTTCGGCAGGTTAATCTCGCCGCTATACTGCTCCACGACGTCTAGCGTATACAGATACAGCGCGGTCAGCAGATCGAAAATATCGAACAGCTCCTGAACCTCGATCGCGTTCACCCGAATGCCGCGCTTGGACAATGTCTGCACGAAGCCTTCCTTCTCCAGCAGCCGGATCGCATCGCGGATCGGCGTACGGCTCATATTCAATTGCGCCGCCAGCTCGCTCTCGGACAGCAGCATTCCCGGAGCGTAATCCGCGTTCAGCAGATTGTGACGTATTTGTTCATAAGCGATTTCAACTAGCGGAGAACCGGACATGCGAGAGCTCCTTTTATCGTTATCCTATTAATTATAACGATCAATGTTATCGGAGGATTAACTCGGCGACGTTTTGCAGTTATCTACTGGAAAAAAAGACTGCCCCTAGCAATCGTCCCATCCGCCCAGCCGGCGGTGAGAGTTTGCTTAGGAGCAGCCTATTCGAAGACCTATATTACGGCGGTCGGTCCGTTATTCAAACGCGGAATAAGGAATTTCGAACTCCGGCATTCCCGCCGCGTAAGGCGTATATTCGTACTGACCGAAATAGACGACGATGCCGTTATGCTTGAGGAAGAAATCGCGATCCGGCTCGATCGTCTTGAACGGAGCCAACAGTTGAAGGCCGCGCGCTTGAATCTGTTTTTGGATGTGAGAATTAATGAGCGACACGTATTTGGCCTTGCCTCCGGTCACGTCCGCAAGGGAGAGCAGCTTGCCCGTCTTCAAATCGAACGTGTAGGTGACGCGGGCCGTCGACCCGTGAGCGCCCCCGGTATAGATATAATAATCGACGTACAGGCTCAGCTTGTCTTGCTCGTTGTAGGAAACCGTGTAGGTTCCATCGAAGGTAACCTCGTAAGAGCCGTCGTCTCCTTCAAGCGCATTGGCGAGCGATTCCTTGGCCAGCTCGACGTTCAGATCGGCGTCCTTCTTCAGCAGTTCGTTGATTTTCTTCTGCGCGTCTTCGTTGGCATAGCCGGCGATTTGCGGATAATGCACCAGGATCGATTGGCGCTTTTTATCCTCCTTGATCGCCTGAGTCTCAATAGTCAGCGAATTTTCCCGAATCTCCTCGATTCCGATTCCTTTGGTCGCGGGGTTGTAGGCAACGCCGTAGCCCATTCGCTCAAGCAGAAATCTGAACGGAACGTAGCTCGTGCCGCTCTGGACGATAGCCGGAAGGCCGTAAATTTGCTGATCGTTCAACACTGCGCTGCCGTCGCCCAGATTCAGCACAAGCTCCCGGTCGCGGCCGGTTACAGTGATCGTATTGCTTGTCTTGTTCCATTTCGTCGTCAAGCCGATCTGATTGTTAAGGCTGCGCAAGGCGACATAGGTCGTGCCTTCCGAATTAATCGCAGGCAAGGTAACCGCCGTGCCGTTCACGTCGATCGCTTGCTCGATAATCTTGTAACGGCTCGCCGCCGCGTGGGCCGCATCCCCGGACGGGAGCAAAGGGGCGATCGCAATTGCCGCCGCAACGGCCCAGGTCATTGTTTTTCTCGACACTCTCAATATAGAAATAGGCTGCATCGAAATACTTCCTCTCTAAGAATTAAGTTTTCCCTCTTGTTATAGACGCAATTCCTGTCGAAAGGGTTCGGTCTTTCCCGAAAATAAATGCGCGCTGTTGATAACCCGCTCTAGTATCTTATATGATAGGGGAATCTAAGCTTACTAATCGTTGGGAGGTGCTGCTCCATGCCCGAGAGCGGAAAAGAACGCGCGAAACGCAATAAAACGATGGCGCTCAGCGAAGCCGAGAGAACGGAATATCGCGCACGGCTGATCTCGTTGGCGGCGCCGATGGAGGCGGAGCAGCTGCTGAACCGCACGGTCTGCCAAAATCTGTTCGAGGCGATCGATTATTTGCCGGACGAGTTCGTAGATTTGCTGTTCATCGATCCTCCGTACAATCTGACGAAAAATTTTAACGGCCAAACCTTTAACCGTATGAATCATCGGGAGTACGCGGAATGGCTGGACGGCTGGTTCGGCAAGCTTATGCGCATTCTGAAGCCCGGCGCGACCGTCTACATATGCGGGGATTGGCGATCGAGCCATTCGATCTTCGAGATCGCCTCCAGCTATCTTAACGTCATTAACCGGATTACGTGGGAAAGGGAAAAAGGGCGGGGAGCGCTCTCGAACTGGAAGAACGCCTCGGAGGACATCTGGCACTGCACGAAATCGACCGACTACAAGTTCTATGTCGATCGCGTCAAGCTCAAGCGGCGGGTCATCGCCCCTTATCGGACGGCCCATGGCGTGCCGAAGGACTGGGCGGAAGGCGAGGACGGCAAGTACCGCCTGACGCATCCTTCCAATCTGTGGACCGATCTGACGGTGCCCTTCTGGTCCATGGCCGAAAACACGGATCATCCGACACAAAAGCCGGAGAAGCTGCTGGCCAAAATCATTCTAGCCAGCTCGGACGAGCGCGACGTCGTTTTCGATCCTTTCGGTGGAGCGGGCACGACGGCCGTCGTCGCCAAAAAGCTGAACCGGCAGTTCGTCACCGTCGAGATCGACGAGTCTTACTGCTGCCTGACGGAGAAGAGACTGCGACTGGCCGAGCAGGACGCCTCAATTCAAGGGTACTCGGACGGCGTATTCTGGGAACGGAATACGCTGCCGCGCAGCGGGCAGCCTCGGCTTTAAAGAAAACGACGGACGTTCTGTCATCAGAGCTGGCTCCGTCAATGCTACGATTGGAGGGATTCCCCATGATTAGAGTCAAAGAATTTGTGGATAGCGACAGCTCCCTGGCCGAGAAAAGAGTGAACGAATTTCTCGCCGAGCTGAAGGACGAGCAAGTGATCAACATCTGCTACAGCTCGATCAGCAAACCGAGCTTGAATAATATCAGCGAGCAGCGCAGCGCGATCTTGGTCGTCTACAGAACGGATTCCGCTCCATCCCCATCCGCCAAACGATAGCGCGGATATCGGCAGCCGCACGGAATTCCGCTCCTAGCGGCAAATCCCCCTTGAGCGAACCGTCGGCGGCGCCGCGGTCATGGCGAGGGGGATTTGTTTTGCGTCTCTGCGATGTTACTACTTACGTAACCCTAAACGGAAACTGACCGCGAAGAACGGAAACGAGGGATTCGTGCAAAGGGAGGGATTGTTTCAGCAGTGTAGAAATAAACCCGCGAATGCGGGCAAATTGCTGTCCGCCAATCGCTGTCCGAAAGCAAC
>Ga0160454_100161_pt1 | contig 77639 bp, 69 predicted proteins | sample HID1971M_E6MG_FD_108218 | JGI IMG/M metagenome (GOLD analysis project Ga0160454, IMG submission 108218) | Enriched millipede-associated microbial communities from UW Madison campus, WI, USA - HID1971M_E6 MG | ecosystem: Host-associated > Arthropoda: Insects > Digestive system > Unclassified ...
ACCCGGCACGTCGCCCGGTCACGGATACGGTGATCGCGGTGCCGGCATCGGCCGGTGTGAGCGTGTAGCTCCTGCCGGTCGCTCCGGTGATCGCGGTCCCCGCGCGCTTCCACCGGTAGGTGAGGGTCGCGGCAGGCTTCCATGTGCCCGCGTTCGCCGTCAACACCCGCCCCACCGTGGTGGTCCCGCTGACCTTCGGGATCGGCGCGGACGTGAACGATCGGCTCGCGGATGCCGGGCCGGCGGTCCCGAGCAGCATCACGATCATCCCGATGATCGCGGCAACCGCAGATGCGGGGTTCCGCAGCGCTCGTGCTCGGAATCTGTCCTCCGCCATGGTGTACTCCTCGCGCCTTTCTGCTCCCGGCGGAGTGCGCGACCCCTACGTCTCGCCAGTACCCGCAGATCGGTGAGACGCTAACGGCCCGGATCAACGCTCAGGAAGTCGCTCGATCGTGGCGCCCCCTCCTGCCATCGCGTGCTATGCGCGTGCAGTATCGGATGGTCTGGTACACGAGCAGGTGGCTGATGCTCCTATAGCTGTCAACCGGCCTGCGCAGTGCCGGTGGCCGCGACGCGCGGGGGCGTATGGCGGGCCAGGGACCACCACTCGGGCGGCCACGCCCGCCCGCAACACCACTCCGGACCCTGCTTGGCCGCGACCCTCCACTGGGCGAAGAGCCTTGAGAGCCCGGTACGACGAGGTCTCAGTACGACGAGGACTGCGAGACCGGGCGGCGCAGCGCCCGCGCCGGCCCGGGCGACCACGTGTGCGGCACGACCTGGTTGGTCTGGATGTCCGTGAGCTCGGCCGCGTACACGACCGCCTCGTAGACGCCCGCCTCGACGCGGTCGAGGCGCAGGTGCTCGGCGTGGTCCAGGTCGTCGCCCAGGTGCGAGATCCGCGCGACCACGTAGCGCTGCGCGTCCTGCCACTGGTCGACGACGCGTACCGCGAGCCCGTTCCAGCGGGCCGTGAGGTCGAGCTCGAACAGCTCCGAGACGTCCTCGCGCGGCACGCGGCGGAACCACCGGCCGGAGTGCGCCTGCTGGAAGCCGGTCTCGGCGAGCGGCGGGTTGGCGAGCGCGAGCACCACGGTGTTCCCGCCGTCGACCAGGTCCGCCTCGAGGTAGGCGCTGTGCCACTTCGCGACCGGTCCGACGCACCTCGACAGCGAGGCGAGCGCGGGGCGGTACCCGAGGTTCGTGACCGACCAGCCCGTGCCGACGTCGCCGTAGCGCGCCAGGAGCGTGACCGACCCGTCGGCGAACACGCGGACGAGCTCGGCGCCCGGCGTGACGCGGGAGTGTCGCAGCCACCACAGGGGGACGATGTAGCCCGGCACGTCGCGGTACTGCAGCTGCGGGCCGGACTCGAAGCGGAGCAGGTCGATGAACTGGGCGTCCCGGCGGAACGGCGAACCCGGGTAGCCGAGCCCGTGGACCTCGAACAGCTGGGCGGGCGTCGTCGCGAACGCGACGTCCTCGGCGCGGACCACGTAGCCGGCCATGCGGTCGTAACCGCCCTCGACGTGGGCCCGCGCGAGCGCGGGGGTGATCGCCTTCTGCATCAAGGTCATGGCGGCCTCGCCTACGACTTGGGGGGATGGACGATGACGGTTCCCCGGCTGCGAGCCCGAGGGCTCAGGAACGGGTAAAACGGACGGATCGGGCCCGATTCTGCAAGGAAACGGGTCACATGTCCAGATCGGTTCCGTCGAAAGTGGTAGCGCGCCCACACCGAAACCGATTCCGGGCGCGCCGGGGTGATCACGGTCACACCCGCTCCGCTGGGATCGCCGCGGATCCGCTGCACGGACGCGCTCGCGCGAGCCCCGGACGGGTCAGGCGTCGAGGTGCGCGACGAGCGCGGCGGCCAGGCCCGTGTAGCCGGCGGGGGTGAGCTCCTGCAGGCGCGCGGCCACGTCCGCGGGCAGGCCGAGGCCCGCGATGAACTCGCGCATGTCGTCGGCCGTCAGACGACGACCGCGAGTGAGCTCCTTGAGCCGCTCGTACGGGTTCTCCATGCCGGTGACGCCCGCGACGGAGGCCGCGCGCATCGCCGACTGGACCGGCTCGCCGAGCACCTCCCAGTTCTCGTCGAGCTCGCGCGCGAGCAGCGCCGCGTCGACGGACAGCGCGCGCAGCCCTCGTCGGACGTTGTCGATCGCCAGGAGGCTGTGCCCGAACGCCGGGCCGATGTTGCGCTGCGTGGTCGAGTCCGTCAGGTCGCGCTGCAGGCGCGACGTGACCAGGGTCGAGGCGAGCGTGTCGAGCAGCGCCGACGAGAGCTCGAGGTTGGCCTCGGCGTTCTCGAACCGGATGGGGTTGACCTTGTGCGGCATGGTCGACGAACCGGTCGCGCCCGCCACGGGGATCTGGATGAACACGCCGCGCGAGATGTACGTCCAGACGTCGGTCGCGAGGTTGTGCAGCACGCGGTTGAAGCGCGAGACGTCGGCGTAGAGCTCGGCCTGCCAGTCGTGCGACTCGATCTGCGTGGTCAGCGGGTTCCACGTCAGGCCCAGGTGCTCGACGAACGTGCGCGAGACCTCCTGCCAGTCGGCGCCCGGCACGGCGACGACGTGCGCGCCGTACGTGCCGGTCGCGCCGTTGATCTTGCCGAGGTACTCGTCCCCGGCGATCCGGCGCAGCTGGCGGCGCAGCCGGTGGGCCAGGACCGCGAGCTCCTTGCCGAGCGTCGTGGGCGTCGCGGGCTGGCCGTGGGTCAGGGCGAGCAGGGGCTGGTCGGCATGCTCGTGGGCCAGCACGGCGACCTCGTCGGCCAGCGCGGTCGCGGCCGGGAGCCACACCTCCTGCACCGCGCCGCGGACCATGAGCGCGTAGGAGAGGTTGTTGATGTCCTCGCTGGTGCACGCGAAGTGCACGAGCTCGCCGACCGAGGGCAGGACCGTGCCCTCACCCAGGGCGCCCGGCGCCGCCTCGAGCCGGCGCTTGAGGAAGTACTCGACCGCCTTCACGTCGTGCACCGTGACGCGCTCGATCTCCGCGAGCTCGGCGACCTCGGCGGCGCCGAACGTCGCGACGACGTCCCGCAGGTAGGCGACCTCGGCGTCGCTCAGCACCGGCGCGCCCGGCACGACGCCGCGGCTCGTCAGGTGGATGAGCCACTCGACCTCGACGTGCACGCGCGCCCGGTTGAGCGCAGCCTCCGACAGGTGGTCGACGAGCGGCGCGACCGCGGGGCGGTAACGGCCGTCGAGCGGGCCGAGGGCGATCGGCGGGGTGACGTCGGCGAGGCTCACGCGCGCGGGAGAGGTCATGGCGCCCATCATCCCAGGGCGTGCCCCGCGCGCGGGCACCGGTCCATGCACGGACGGGCGGGGCGCGGACCGGCGGGGCGCGGACCGGCGGGGCGCGGACGGGCGCAGGGTGGACCGGGGCGATTCGCCCAGCGTGTCGTCGGGCGGGGCCGCGGGTCGTTACCGTGAGCGCGCGGGCGCTGGACGCACGCGGTGCGGCGGGACGACGATCCGCCGCCGACGACGCACGACGAGGTCTGGGGAGGGCGCATGGCGGTCCGCCCGACGCGCCCCGACCGTCCCGGTGCGCACGACACCGCGCCGGGCGACCCCTCCGCGAGCGACCCGACGACGATCGGCGCCGCCACGGCCGCGCGGATCCGCTCGGCGCAGCGCACGGCGCTCGTCGCGGGCGGGCTCGTCGTCGTGACCGTGCTCGCCGCGGCCGTCGCCGGGCCGTTCGTGCCCGGCCAGCGACCGGGCGCCGAGTTCGACCTCCCCACCGCCCTGCTGCCCGACCGCAACCAGCCCACCCCCGCGCCGACGGGCGACGCGGTCGCCGACGTCGTGCCCGAGAACGGCATGCCCGCGTGGCTCGTCGTCATCGGCTTCTTCGTGGTGCTCGCGCTGCTCACGTTCCTGGGTCGTCAGGCGGTGCGCGTCGTGCGGCGGTGGCTCGAGCAGCAGCGCGAGCTCGGGTTCGAGGAGGGCTTCACCGCCGGGACGCTGCTGCGCGGCGACGTGCTCGACCTCGCGCAGCCCGCGCTCGCGGCGGGGGTCGAGGACGCGTTCGACGCACTCGCGCGCGACCTGCCGCCCGGCGACGCCGTGATCGCCGCGTGGGTCGCGCTCGAGCAGTCCGCCGAGCGCAGCGGCGTGGTGCGCGAGCGCGCGCAGACCGCGACCGAGTTCACGCTCGACCTGCTCGACAGCACGCGCGCCGACCCCGCCGCGAGCCGCACGCTGCTCGACCTCTACCTCGCGGCGCGGTTCAGCGAGCACCCGGTCACCGACGACGACGTCACGCGAGCCCGTGCCGCGCTCCACGACATCGCCCGCGGCCTGCGCCGTCGCACGGACCCGGAGTCCGACGAGGGCGCGTCGTGATCGGCCAGCTGTGGCACCTCGTGTGGCGCGAGGGCGTCGGCGTGCTCGTGGGCGTCGGGCTCGGGCTCATGGCCGGGTTCACGTGGTGGTCGTCGATCGTCCTCGGCATCGCGGTCGCCGCGTTCGTCGTCGTCGTGACGCGGCTCGAGCCCGACCCGGAGCCCGACTGGGAGCGCGAGCGTCACGTGCGCCCGGACGGCTCGCGCGGCGACCTGCAGGACCTCGCGTGGTCGATGGTGGGCCGCGACGGCCGTGCGGGTGAGCGCGCGATGCGCCGCCTGCGCGAGACTGCGACGGTCCGGCTCGCGCGCCACGGCGTGGACCTGGCGGACCCCGAGCAGCTCGACGCCGTCGTCGCGCTCGTCGGACGCCGCGCCGCGCAGACGCTCACGCGGCGGTCCGCGCCGTTGCCGTCGGTCGCGGACCTGACCTTCACCCTCGGTGTGCTCGAGGCCCTCGGCCCGCGTCCCGCGAGGTCCGACGAGCCGGTCGACCAGCCCGACGACCAGCCTGACGACCAGCCAGCGGACCGGCCCGGCGACCCCACCGACCTCGTGACACCCGCCGGCGGTCGCGCGCCGGCCCCCGACCAGCCCCGCACCCCGCGCCCCAGGAGGAACCGATGACCGAGCGCATCCCCGAGCCGGCGTCCGCGCCGCGCACCGAGCCCCACCTGCCCGTCGCGGAGGTCGCCGCGCACGGCCGCGCGGTGCTCGACGAGGTCGCCACCGCGGTCGTCGGCATGCGTGAGCCCCTGACGGTCGCGCTCGCGGCGATCCTCGCGGGCGGGCACGTGCTGTTCGAGGACGTGCCCGGCCTGGGCAAGACCCTCGCGGCGCGCTCGCTCGCGACCGCGCTCGGTCTGGAGTTCCGGCGCGTGCAGTGCACGCCCGACCTGCTGCCGTCGGACATCACCGGGTCCTCGGTGTTCGACCCGGCCTCGGCGAGCTTCGACTTCCGGCCCGGCCCGGTGTTCGCGGGGCTGCTGCTGGCCGACGAGATCAACCGCACCGCGCCCAAGACCCAGTCCGCGCTGCTCGAGGCGATGGCCGAGCGGCAGGTCACGGTCGACGGCGTGACGCGGCCGCTGCCCGACCCGTTCCACGTGGTCGCCACGTCGAACCCCGTCGAGTACGAGGGCACGTACCCGCTGCCCGAGGCCCAGCTCGACCGGTTCATGGTGCGTCTCGCAGTCGGGTACCCGCAGCGGACCTCCGAGGTCGACGTGCTCGCGCGTCGCCTCGCGCGGCGGCAGGAGGCGGCCACCGTGCGCACGGTCGTCGACGCGCCCACGCTGCGCGCGATGCAGGCGGGCGTCGAGGCCGTCACGGTCGACGACGACGTGCTCGGCTACTGCGTGGACCTCGCCGCCGCGACGCGTCAGCACGCCGCGGTCGAGGTCGGTGCGTCCCCGCGCGGGTCGCAGGCGCTCGTGCTCGTCGCGCGGTCCGTCGCGGTGCTCGAGGGCCGCGACTTCGTGACGCCCGAGGACGTCAAGGCCGTGGGCGTCGCGACGCTCGCGCACCGGATCTCGCTGACGCCGCAGGCGTGGGCGTCGGGCCTCGCGCCGCAGCGCGTCGTGCAGGAGGTCCTCGCGCACGTGCCCGGTCCCGCGACGGTGCGGGGGGTCGGCGCCGCGCGATGAACGAGCCCTGGTCCCGCGGGCAGACGACGGCGGTCGGCGCGACCGTCGGCGTCGTGCTGCTGCTCGTCGGCGCGGCCGTGGGGCGCGCGGACGTCGCGGTGCTCGCGGTACCGCTCGTCGGGGCGGCCGTGTGGGGCTGGCTGCGCACGCCGTCGCGCGAGATCGAGGTGCACCTGGGCGCGTCCGACAACGTCGACGACGAGACGAACGCCCCGGCCGACGAGGGTGCGGCCGACCTCGACGGCGGCGAGGGTGCGACCACCGCAGCGGCTGACGACGAGCCGGGGACCTTGCGCTCGCGCGTGCGGATCACCGCGCCGCGCGGCACGGCGGCCGTCGTCGTGGCGGTGCGGCGCTCGAACCGCTCGCAGGACGAGGTGGTCGTGCAGGTCCGCGGGCAGCGCACGTTGCCGCTCGTCGTGCACACCGTGCGGACCGGTCCGCAGACCGTCGCGGAGATCGACGCGATCGGCATCGGCCCGGGCGGCGCGACCGTCTCGGAGCCGGTCGAGCCTGCGACCGACGACGCGCTCGTCCTGCCGACGCCCGGCCCGCTGGGCCAGCTGCCCCTGCCGTTCCGGCTGCGCGGCCTGTCGGGTGCGCACCCGTCGCGCCGGCCCGGTGAGGGTGGCGGGCTGCGGGACGTGCACCCGTACACGCCCGGCGACCGCCTGCGCCGCATCGACTGGCGCGTGACGGCGCGCCGCTCCCCGACGCTGCAGGAGCTGTACGTGCGCCGTGAGCTCGCGCTCGCGGAGGCCGCGGTGCTGCTGGTCGTCGACTCGCGCGACGACATCGGCCCCGACCCGCGCACGTGGCGCGGCTCGCTGCGACCGCGCGCGTCCGACCCGACGTCGCTCGACCTCGCGCGGCAGGCGGCCACATCCCTCGCGCAGGCCTACCTCGCGGCGGGCGACCGCGTGGGGCTCGACGACCTGGGCGCGGTCCGCCGTCCCCTGCCGCCCGGCGGCGGCAGGCGCCAGCTCGACCGGATCCGGCACGCGCTCGCGCTGACCAGGCCCGAGGGCGAGCCGCTGCACCGCGTGCGTGCACCGCAGCTCCCCTCGGGCGCGCTCGTGATCGTGTTCTCGACGTTCCTCGACGACGCCGCGGCGGACGCGGCCGTGCAGTGGCGGCGCGCGGGGCACCGGGTCGTGGCCGTGGACGTGCTGCCGACGCTGCGCGAGGCCGTGCTGCGGGACCGGGAGCGCCTTGCGCTGCGGCTCGTGCGCCTCGCGCGGACCGACCGTCTCGCGGGTCTGCAGGACGCGGACGTCGAGCTCGTGACGTGGCGCGACGCGCCGCAGGTGGCGCTCGCCGGGCTCGCGCGCAGCGGCCAGCGGCGGCCCGGGGCGGGGGCGGGAGTGCGATGACCGAGCCGACGAACCCGCGAGTGACGACGCCCAGGTGGTGGTCGGTGCTGCCCGGGCTGCGACCGGCTCCCGAGCCGGAGGCCGAGCTCGAGGTCGGCCCGACCGTCAGCGGCGGGGTCGTGCGGATCTGCACGGGCCTGCTCGTCGCACTGCTGCTGATGGTCGGCTGGTCCGTGCTGCTGCCGCTGTCGTTGTCGTCCGTCGTGGGCGCGCTGCTCCTGGCGGCGCTGGTCGCGGCGCTGCCGAGGCTGTCGCTCGTGTGGGTCGCGGTGCTGGTCGTCGGGTTCGAGGTGCTGATCGGCGGCCCGCCCGCGGTGCTGACGACGCTCGCGCTCGTCCTGCTCGTGCACCTCGCGGTGTGGGCGAGCACGTGGTCGGCGCGCGTGGCGCTGCGCTCGCGCATCGAGATCGCCGTGCTCGCCGAGGGCCTGCGCGAGGTCGCGCTGCTGCAGGTCCCGGCGCAGGTCCTCGCCGTGGTCGCGCTCGTGCTCGCCGGCGCGACGCTCGACGCAGGCGACCTGTGGCGCGTCCTCGCGCTCGTCACGGGTGCGGCAGTCGCGGCGATCGTCCTGCCGCGCCGCCTCTGACGCCGACGACGTGCGCGTCGACGAGGCGCACGCCTGACGCGCGTCCGTCGTCGCGCGCTGCCTGCTCGCGCCCAGCTACTTGCGCGAGCCGGGCAGCAGGATCGAGAGCGCGAACGAGACGATCGAGATGATCAGCGCGCCGCCGACGGCCCACCAGAAGCCCTCGATCTCGAGGCCCCAGTCGGTGAAGCCCGTGATCCACGCGGTGAGCAGGAGCATGAGGGCGTTCACGACGAGCGTGAACAGACCCAGCGTGAGGATGTACAGCGGGATCGAGAGGATCTGGACGATCGGCTTCACGACCGCGTTGACGATCCCGAAGATCAACGCGATGAAGCCGATGATGAGGACCTTCTCGCTCGTCGAGTCCGCGCCGACGATCTGCAGGCCGTCGGACAGCAGGACGGTCGCGAGCCAGATGGCGAACCCGTTGATGATCACGCGCAGCACGAAGGACATGCGTCGATCCTGCCAGGCGGCCCCGTCCGGTGCGCGGACTTCGCCCACGGTGACAGGTCTGCGCGCTACCATCCGCGCAGGTTTCGGCGACGACGCCGAAAGTCGAATCGGAGACTCTCGATGACCCACGCCGTGCCGTCCCGCCGTCGCGCCGTCGCCGCGCTGCTGCCCCTGCTGCTCGCCCTCCCGCTCGCTGCGTGCAGCGACGACCCCGCGCCGGGACCGACCGCCGCGCCGACCGCCGCGGCCCCAGGGACCGGCCCGGTGCTCGCGGAGATCGCGGGTGGCAGCGCGCTCGACATCGGCTTCGCGGTCGCCCCCGAGCTGCTCGACGAGCCCGAGTACCGCGAGATCGTCGACACCCACGCGTCCCTCGTCGTCGCCGAGAACGTCATGAAGTGGGAGACCACCGAACGCGTGCAGGGCCAGTGGGACTTCGCCGGCGCCGACACGCTCGCGCAGTACGCGCGCGAGCACGGCAAGAAGCTCTACGGCCACACGCTCGTCTGGCACTCCCAGCTCCCCGACTGGGTCGCCGCGCTCGACGCGTCCGCGATGCAGGCCGCGATGGAGGAGCACATCCGCACGCAGGTCGAGCACTTCAAGGGCCAGGTCTTCGCGTGGGACGTGGTCAACGAGGCGATCGACGACGACGGCACGCGCCGCGCGGGATCGCCGTTCCAGGCGACCCTCGGTGACGGGTACATCGAGGATGCGTTCCGCACCGCGCACGAGGCGGACCCCGACGCCCAGCTCTGCTACAACGACTACGACCTCGAGGCGATCGGCCCGAAGTCCGACGCGGTCTACGCGATGGTGTCCGACCTCGTGGCGCGCGACGTGCCGATCGACTGCGTGGGCTTCCAGGGCCACCTCACCGGCGGCAAGCTCGGCGACGACCTGCAGGAGAACCTCCAGCGGTTCGTCGACCTCGGCCTGACCGTCCGGTTCACCGAGGTCGACGTGCGCATCCCGACGCCGCCCAGCGACGCGGACCTCGCGCAGCAGGCCGAGGACTTCGGCACGGTCGTCAGCACGTGCCTCGCGGTCGAGGGCTGCCTGGGCGTCACGTTCTGGGGCGTCACGGACCGCTACTCGTGGGTCCCGCAGTGGTTCCCCGGCTACGGCGCGGCACTGCTGTGGGACGAGGACTACGCCACGAAGCCCGCGTTCGACGCGGTGGTCGAGGCGGTCGGGGCCGGGCGGCCGGGTCGCGGCTGAGCCCGCGGGCATCGGTGGCATCCTGTGCACGTGAGCCGCCCCGTCCTTCGTCGTGCCCTCGCCGACCTGCCGCCGTACGTCCCCGGCGCGCGCTCACCGGTGGGGGCGGCGGCGTTCAAGCTGTCGTCGAACGAGAACCCGTACCCGCCGCTGCCGTCCGTGATGGCCGCGATCGCCGATGCCGCGGTCGACGTGAACCGCTACCCGGACATGTACGCGACCGAGCTGACCGAGGCGATCGCGGAGCAGCTGGGCGTCACGCCCGAGCAGGTCGTCGTGGGCTGCGGGTCGGTCGCCGTCCTGGGTCATGTCCTGACCGCGTTCTGCGAGGCCGACGACGAGGTCGTGTTCCCCTGGCGCTCGTTCGAGGCGTACCCGATCGCGGTGACCCTCGCCGGCGCGCGCGGCGTGCGCGTGCCCGTGACCGACGACGGCCGGCTCGACCTGCCCGCGATGGCCGCGGCGGTCACCGACCGCACGCGGGTCGTGCTGGTCTGCACGCCCAACAACCCGACCGGCCCGGCCGTGCGCGCCGACGAGCTCGAGCAGTTCCTCGACACGGTGCCGGAAGAGGTGCTCGTCGTGCTCGACGAGGCGTACGTCGAGTTCGTGCGGGACGCCGCGGCCGCTGACGGCCTCGCCGTGTTCGCCGCGCGCCGCAACGTGGTGCTGCTGCGCACGTTCTCCAAGGCCTACGGCCTGGCCGGGCTGCGCGTCGGGTACGCCGTCGCGCGGACCAGGCACGCCGCGGGCATCCGGGCCGCGTCGACGCCGTTCGGGGTCTCGAGCGTCGCGCAGCTCGCCGCGGTGGCTTCGCTGCGCTCGCGCGACGAGCTGCTGGCGCGGGTCGACGCGATCGTCAAGGAGCGCTCGCGGATGCTCACCGCGCTGCGCGCGCAGGGCTGGACCGTGCCCGACAGCGAGGCCAACTTCGTGTGGCTCGGTGTCGGCGACCACGCGACCGCGCTCGCCGAGCGCTGCTCACGGAACGGCGTGATCGTGCGGGCCTTCGCGGGCGACGGCGTGCGCGTGAGCGTGGGCGAGCCCGAGGCGACGGACCTGCTGCTCGAGGTCACCGCCCAGCACCTGAGCCGCTGACCTGCGGACCTTTCCCCGAGGCGTCGTCGCGGGACAGCACCCGAGCCCCGTGAGGCGCTCCGGGTGCCCTGTGGGGTGCCGACAAGTCGGGCGACCGATCCTTGTCGCCAGGGGTTGCCTGGAACCTACGGAGGCGTAGGCTACGGTGTCGTAGGTTGGGTGCTGGACCAGGCCCCACGTCCCGGAGCGGCTACCGCCGCTGCACGCGAAGGAGCACCGCGTGAGCTCGTCCGGCCTCCCCCACGCCGACATCTCTCCCGCAGCAGCCCTCGGGCACGGTCAGACCGGATCACCGTCCGGCTCGACCGCGCCGGCTGCCCCATGGACCCCCGCCGCTACCCCCGGCGGGCCGGCCGCGGCCCCCGTCCCCACCTCGGACGGACGGGCCGCGGCCCACTCCACGTCTCCCGCGGCGTCCCCGTCGCCGGCCCCGGCCGACGCCGGGCCGCTGACGGAGGAGGGGCTCGTCCAGCTCCTCACGCCCAGCGGCGAGCGGGTCGCGCACCCCGAGTACGACGCCTACGTGGCGGACCTGACCGACGACGACCTGCGCGCGATGTACCGCGACATGGTCCTGGTCCGCCGGTTCGACACCGAGGCCACCGCGCTGCAGCGCCAGGGCGAGCTCGCGCTGTTCGCGCAGGCGCTCGGCCAGGAGGCCGCGCAGGTCGGCTCCGGGCGCGCGCTGCGCCCGCAGGACCACGTGTTCCCGAGCTACCGCGAGCACGGGGTCGCGCACGTGCGCGGGGTCGAGCTCACCGAGGTGCTGCGGCTGTTCCGCGGCGTCGACCACGGCGGCTGGGACCCGGTCGCGCACGGCTTCCACCTCTACACGCTCGTGATCGGCTCGCACACGCTGCACGCGACCGGCTACGCGATGGGCGTCGTGCGCGACGGCCTCGTCGGCACGGGCGACCCGGACAAGGACACCGCGGTCGTCACGTACTTCGGCGACGGCGCGACCTCGCAGGGGGACGTGAGCGAGGCCCTCGTCTTCGCGGCGGTCAACCAGGCGCCCGTGGTGCTGTTCTGCCAGAACAACCAGTGGGCGATCTCGGAGCCGACGACGCGCCAGGCCACCGTGCCGATCGCGGCGCGCGCCCCGGGCTTCGGCATCCCCGCGGTGCGGGTCGACGGCAACGACGTGCTGGCGAGCTACGCGGTCACCGCGCAGGCGCTCGAGCGCGCGCGGTCCGGCGGCGGCCCGACGTTCGTCGAGGCCTTCACGTACCGCATGGGTGCGCACACGACGTCCGACGACCCGTCGCGCTACCGCAGCTCCGAGCAGGAGGAGCACTGGCGCCGGCGCGACCCGATCGACCGCCTGCGCGCCTACCTCGAGTCGCGCGACGCGCTGCCGTCGCAGTTCCTCGCGTCGCTCGCGGCGCAGGGGGACGCCCTCGGCGAGCACATCCGCACGACGATCCGCGCGATGGGCCACCCGTCGCCCGCGTCGATGTTCGAGCACGTCTACGCCACCCCGCACTCGGGCGTCGAGGCCGAGCGCGCGTGGTTCGAGTCCTACGAGTCGTCGTTCCTGGACCGTCCCGGTCACTCCGAGGGGAGCCACCGATGAGCACCGCGACGCACGACACCCGCACGGCTGCTGGGGCACACCGGCCCCCCGCCGCGCTGCACGGCCCGACGAGCGGCACCAGCGCCGCGGGCGCGACGAACGGCGTGGCCACCGGCCCGTCGTCGGCCGCCACGCAGGCGACCACCGCGCCCGGTGCGCCCGCACCCTCGTCGGACGTGGCGCCGTTCCCCACGGGCGTCCAGCGCCTGACGTTCGCCAAGGCGATCACGCTCGGCCTGCGCCGCGCGCTCGCGGACGACGACAAGGTCCTGCTCATGGGCGAGGACATCGGCCGGCTCGGTGGCGTGTTCCGCGTGACCGACGGGCTGCAGGCCGAGTTCGGCGAGGACCGCGTGGTCGACACGCCGCTCGCCGAGTCGGGGATCGTCGGGACCGCGATCGGCCTCGCGCTGCGCGGCTACCGCCCGGTGCTCGAGATCCAGTTCGACGGGTTCATCTTCCCCGCGTACGACCAGATCACGACGCAGCTCGCGAAGATGCACTACCGCTCGCGCGGCCGGCTGAACCTGCCCGTCGTCATCCGCGTGCCCTACGGCGGCGGGATCGGCGCGGTCGAGCATCACAGCGAGTCGCCCGAGGTCCTGTTCGCGCACACCGCGGGGCTGCGCGTGGTCACGCCGTCGAGCCCCGCCGAGGCGTACGCGCTGATCCAGCAGGCCGTCACGTCGCCCGACCCGGTGCTGTTCTTCGAGCCCAAGGGCCGGTACTGGGAGAAGGGCGACGTCGACCTCGACGTCCCCGCGACCGCCCCGCACGGCGCCGAGGCGACCGGCATGGACACCGCGCGGGTCGTGCGCGCCGGCACCGACGTCACGCTCGTCGCCTACGGCCCGACCGTCACCACCGCGCTCAAGGCCGCCGAGGCCGCAGCGACCGAGGGGACGAGCGTCGAGGTCGTCGACCTGCGCACCCTCTCGCCGCTCGACACCGCGACCGTCGCCGCGTCCGTGCGGCGCACCGGCCGCTGCGTCGTCGTGCACGAGGCGCCCGTCATGTACGGCACCGGGGCGGAGGTCGCGGCGCGCATCACCGAGGAGTGCTTCTTCCACCTCGAGGCGCCCGTGCTGCGCGTGGGGGGCTTCCACGTCCCCTACCCGGTCGCGAAGATCGAGCACGACTACCTGCCGGGCCTGGACCGCGTGCTCGACGCCGTGGACCGCGCGCTCGCGTTCTGACCCCCGGCTGATCCGCTCACAGGAGACCACGACGTGCCCACGTACCAGCAGTTCCCGCTCCCCGACGCGGGTGAGGGCCTCACCGAGGCCGAGATCGTCGAGTGGCACGTCGCCGTCGGCGACACGGTCGAGGTCAACCAGACGATCGTCGAGATCGAGACCGCGAAGTCGCTCGTCGACCTGCCGTGCCCGTGGGCCGGGGTCGTGACGCGGCTGCTGGTCGAGCCCGGCACCACGGTCGATGTCGGCACGCCGATCATCGAGATCGACACCGACCCGACGGGCGCCGCGCCTGCGGACGCCCCGGGTTCGGCGACGGCCTCCGACGGGTCCGCGTCCGACGAGGCTGCGTCCGACGAGGGTGCGTCCGACGAGGGCGAGCCGGTCGCGACGACCGGTGCGGTGCGCCACGTCGGGCGGACCGCCGAGCGCCGCGGCGTCGAGCCGGGCGGCTCGGACGAGATCGAGGCGGCGCGCGACTCGGCGCTCGCCGGTGGTGCGCAGCGGGAGTCGGTGCTCGTCGGCTACGGGCTCGCCGAGGCCGGCAGCGCGCGTCGTCCCCGCGCGGGTGCGGATCCCGCGCCGCAGGCGCCCACCACGTCGCCGCCGGCCGGCACTGCGTCGTCGACTGCTGCGTCGTCGTCGGCTGCTGCGTCGTCGGCCGTTGCTTCGTCGGCCGCGACAGCCGTCGCTCCGCCGTCGGCCCGGACGACCGCCTCGTCGGGCCTGGCGCCCGCCGCCGCGTCGGGTGTGACGCCCGCCCGCGCGACCCACGTGCTCGCCAAGCCACCCGTCCGCAAGCTCGCGCGTGAGCTCGGTGTCGACCTGGACTCGGTCACCCCGACCGGTCCCGGCGGGATCGTCACGCGCGAGGACGTGCTCGCGCACGCCGCGCAGGCCGAGGCGCGCACGCTCGCGACGTACGCCGAGGACGACGACCGCGCGTGGCTCGCGTCCGGCACGGTATCGGTCGACGGCCGCCAGACGCGCGTCCCGGTGAAGTCGGTGCGCAAGCGCACCGCGGAGGCGATGGTGACCTCGGCGTTCACCGCGCCGCACGTCACCGTGTTCCACACGGTCGACGTCACGCGGACCATGAAGCTCGTCGAGAAGCTGCGTGCGGACCGCGAGTTCGCGGACGTGCGCGTCACGCCGCTGCTCATCGCCGCCAAGGCGCTGCTGCTGGCCGTGCGCCGCCACCCCGAGATCAACGCGAGCTGGGACGAGGCCTCGCAGGAGATCGTCTACAAGCACTACGTGAACCTGGGCATCGCCGCGGCGACGCCGCGCGGGCTCGTCGTGCCGAACGTCAAGGACGCCCACCGGCTCGGGCTGCACGAGCTCGCGCAGGCGCTCGGCGAGCTGACCGCGACCGCGCGCGCGGGCCGTACGAGCCCGGCGGACATGAGCGACGGGACGATCACCGTCACGAACGTCGGGGTGTTCGGCATCGACACGGGCACGCCGATCCTCAACCCGGGTGAGGCGGCGATCCTGGCGTTCGGCGCGATCCGGCAGCAGCCGTGGGTGCACAAGGGCAAGATCAAGGTCCGCCACGTCACGCAGCTCGCGCTGAGCTTCGACCACCGCCTGGTGGACGGCGAGCTCGGGAGCCGCGTGCTGGCCGACGTCGCCGCGGTCCTGGCAGACCCGGCCCACGGCCTGGTCTGGGGCTGACCCTCTCCCAGCGCTGACCCAGCGCTTGCTCCGGCTCGACGCGCGTCAGGCCGGAGCGACCGCAGTCTCGTCGTCGCTCAACCGCGCGACCCAGCGGCTGCTCCGGCTCTGTACGCGTCAGGCCGGAGTGACCGCAGTCTCGTCGTCGCTCAACGTCCCGACCCAGCGGTTGCTCCGGCGCTGCGCGCGTCAGGCCGGAGCAGGTGCTGGGTGGGCGGAGCTGGTGGGGTCAGCGGCGGGCGCGTTCGGCCGTCAGGGCCGCCAGGGCGAAGACGACCGCGAGCGCCTCGGTGATCGCCGAGACCCACTCCTGCCAGCCGGCCCACTGCGACTGCACCCCGAACAGGCCGTCGGGCAGGTAGACCGCGAGCAGGAACCCGGCGAGGGTGCTCGCCCCGAACCCGGCGGCCCCCAGCAGCGGCAGCGGCGAGCGCCAGACCAGCACGAGCACGGCCAGGACGAGGCCGCCGACGCCCTGCAGCCAGAACGCCGTCGCGAGCCAGTTGCCCGTCCCGCCGCCGTAGCCCTGGGACGCGACGAGGTACAGGTGCACCGCCGCGGAGATCGCGACGACGAGCGCGGTGAGCACCCGCCAGGACCACGCGACCGGGCGCGTGCCGCGTCCGGCGACGATCGGGTCCGCGGCCATGTCAGGCCGCCCCGGAGAACACGGCCCCGTCCTTCACGTGCACGTCGACGGCCGGCAGCGGCTTGTCGGCGGGCCCGCTGATGTTCGCGCCCTCGAGCGTGAACTTCGAGCCGTGGCACGGGCAGTCCAGCTCGTCCTTGGCGGGCTGCACCGTGCAGCCCTGGTGCGTGCAGATCGCGCTCACCGCGGTGATGGTCCCGGCGGTGGCCTGGACCAGGAGGATCTTCTCCCCGCCGTTCTCGACGAGCAGCGCACCGCCCACCGGCACGTCCGCGACCTGCGCGAGCGGGGTGGCCCCGTCGGCGCCGGGGGTGGCGGCCGGGCCCTTGGTGTCGCCCGTGCCGGGCGACGAGCTGCTGCCGCACGCGGCGAGCACCGCGGCGGCCGCGACGGCGATCCCCGCACCGCCCGCACGGGTCAGGAGCTGGCGCCGGTCGAGACACCCCGCACAGGCGGTGTCGTCGTGGTGGCCCTGCGTCACGTCGTCGACCGCGGCCGTGCTGACCGGGCCTGTCGTGGTGGTGCTGGTCATGGCGTGCCTCCGGTGTGTGCGTCCGGCTCGTCGTCCCACGGCCCGGCCCGACAGCCGGTGAGTGCGACGCTAGTGGTCGATGCTGTGGGTCGGCTGGGAACCGACCGGCGGTGACTGCGCGTGCAGACGTTGTTCCTGGTCGGGCGGCTCCACGGCCCGGTCCGAGGCGTCCACCTGGTGAGCAGCGGGCTCGGGGTCCGCCGCCGCCGCGGCCGCGGCCTCGTCGGCCAGGCGGCCCTGGATGCCCGAGACCGTCCGCAGCGGCAGCTCCGGGAGCAGCAGGGTGAGCACCACGCCCGCGATCATCACGAGGCCCGCGATGAGGAGCACCAGGTCGATCGAGGCTGCGAACCCCTCGAGGATCGGCCGCGCGAGGCGCGGGTCGAGTGCCGAGATGAACGACGAGTCGTCGATGCTCAGGCCGTCGGTCCGGCCGGTCTCGAGAAGCTCGAGGACATGCGTGTTCGCGGGGTCGGCGCGCACAGCCGGGTCCGCGACGGCCGCCTGCAGCTCGGGCGTGGCCGCGGCCGACGTGAACGCCTTCGAGATGTTCCCGACGACGGTCGAGAACAGCACCGAGAGGAACAGCGCGGTGCCCAGCGTGCCGCCCATCTGCCGGAAGAACAGCGACGACGAGGTCGCCACGCCCATGTCCTGCACCGGGACGGCGTTCTGCACGGCCAGCACGAGCGGCTGCATCGTGAAGCCCAGGCCCAGGCCGAACACCACCGAGAACGCGAAGATCCACCCGAACGCGGTGTCGACGTCGAGCGTCGCGAACGACAGGCTCCCGACGATCATGAGGATCGTCCCCAGGACGGGGAAGATCTTGTACCGGCCGGTGCGGGCCGTGGTCTGACCGGCGATGACCGAGCCCGCCATGATCCCGACCGTGAACGGGATCAGCGTCAGCCCCGCCTGCGTGGGCGACTGCCCGCGCACGATCTGCAGGTACAGCGGCAGCACCGCGAGCCCACCGAACATGGCCAGGCCGATCACGACGTTCGCCGCGGCGCCGACCGAGAACACCCGGTTGCCGAACAGCCGCAGCGGCAGGATCGCGTCCGCGCCCGCGCGCCGCTCGAGCAGCCAGAACGCGAGCAGTCCCACCGCGCCGACGACGTAGGCCGTCACGGCCCGCGGCGACGTCCAGCCCCACGTGCGGCCCTGCTCCGCGACGACGAGCAGCGGCACCAGCGCCACGACGAGCGCGAGCGCACCCGGCCAGTCCACCCGGTGGTGCACGCGCCGCACGGGCGGCAGGTGCAGCACGCGCGAGACGACGGCGAAGCCGAGCACCCCGAGCGGCACGTTGACCAGGAACACCCAGCGCCAGCCTGCGAAGCCGAGGATCTCGTCGGCACCCGAGAAGAACCCGCCGATCACGGGACCCAGCACCGACGACGTGCCGAACACCGCCAGGAAGTACCCCTGGTAGCGCGCGCGCTCACGCGGCGGGACCAGGTCGCCCAGGATCGTGATCGCGAGCGACATCAACCCGCCCGCGCCCAGGCCCTGCACGCCGCGGTACACCGCGAGCTGGTACATCGAGTCGGCCGTGCCGGACAGCAGCGAGCCGACGACGAAGATGCTGATCGCGGCCAGGTAGAACGGCTTGCGGCCGTACATGTCGGAGAGCTTGCCGTACAGGGGCGTCGAGATCGTCGCTGTCAGCAGGTACGCCGTGGTGACCCAGGCCTGCAGCGACAGGCCGTGCAGGTCGTCGCCGATCGTGCGCATGGACGTCGCGACGATCGTCTGGTCGAGCGCCGCCAGGAACATGCCGATCATGAGCCCGCCGAGGATCGCGACGATCTCGCGGTGCGAGGGCGGCTGGACGCCACCGTCGTCGGGCGGGCTCTCGGACGTGCCAGTGCCAGGCGCGGTCGGCTGCCCCGCGGGGGCGAGCGTCGGTGCGTCGTCGGGGGTGGTCTCGGGCTGCGTCATCTGACCTCGATCGAGGTGGGACCTGGGTGGGACCGGTTGCGCCGGCGGCTGGAGCCCGCCGACGTCCCGGGGCACGACGATCGACCCACCGGGACGCGAATGTCAGCAACAATTCGGGCCCATGGATGTGTTCCCGGTCACAGGGTGCGTCTTGCCGTCCGGACGATCACGCGCCGTGGGGGATGCTGGACGCGTGCTGTGCGTCGACGACTGGTCCGGGCGCCCCCTGGGGGGCGTGAGCGCATGAGCGTCCTCACCGACGTGCGGCGGCCCGGGCCGTGGCGGGTCGTCACGCTCGTCGTCGTCGCCGTGATCGCCGTGGTCGTCGGCGTGTGGTTCTCCGGTGCGGCGCTGCCCGCGCTCGTGCTCGACCCCGGGCCGCTCGTCCGGTGGGGCCTGCCCGTGACCGAGACGCTGGGCGAGGTCGCGGCCGCGACCACGATCGGCGCGCTCGTCCTGGCGGTGTGCGTCCTGCCGCGGCGCGAGGAACGCGCCCCGGGTGCGCGCCGACCCCTGCGCGGCGGGCCCGCCGCCGAGGGCAACGCCTACCCGCGGACCCTGCTCGTCGCCGCGTGGGCCGCGGGCGTGTGGACCGTGGCCGCCGTCGCGCAGCTCGTGCTGTCCTACGCCAACGTCGCCGGGACGTCGGTCACCGCGCCGAGCTTCGGCGACGAGCTGTGGCTGTACGTCACGCAGATCCCGCTCGGCCGCACGCTCGGCTCGGTCGTGGTCGTCGCCGCCGTCGTCACGGCGCTGTCAATGGTCGTGCGCACCCCGACCGGTGCCGCGTGGACCCTCGTGCTCGGGATCGTCGCGCTCTGGCAGCTCGCGCAGCTCGGGCACGCCGCGGGCGCCGCCGGACACGACCTGGCGACCTCCGCGCTGTTCGTGCACCTCGTCGGCGCCGCCGTGTGGATCGGGGCGCTCGCCGCGCTCGCGGTGCTCGTGCGGGTGGTCGGCACCGACCTCGCCCCCGCGGTCGCGCGCTACTCCGTGATCGCCGGCTGGTGCGTCGCGGCGGTCGCCGTCTCCGGGCTCGTGAGCGGGTGGCTGCGCCTCGGGTCGTTCGCGGGGCTGGACACCCGGTACGGCGCGCTGCTCGTCGCCAAGGTCGTCCTGCTGGTCACGCTCGCGGGGCTCGGGCTGTGGCACCGTCGTCGGACCGTGGCGGCCCTGGCCGGCCGCACGTCGGAGTCCGTGGCGACCGCTACGGCCGGAACCGGAGCGTCGAGCGTCGGAGCGACGGGCACCGCAGCGGTGGGCACCGGCTCCGACCCGCGCGCGAACGGGACCGGGGGCACTCTCGTCGCGGGCGCGACCCGGCTGTTCTGGCGGCTCGTGCTCGTCGAGCTCGCGGTCATGGGCGCCGTCTCGGGCGTGGCCGTGGCGCTCGCGTCCAGCGCGCCGCCCGTGCCGGAGACCCCGCCGGCCGACCCGACCCCGGCCTACCGGATCACCGGCCACCCGCTGCCGCCCGAGCTGACGGCCTCGCGGTGGCTCACCGAGTGGCGCTGGGACCTGCTGCTCGCGTTCGCGACCGTCGCGGGGCTCGTCGTCTACTGGCGCTGGGTGCTGCGGCTGCGCCGGCGCGGCGACGCGTGGCCCTGGGCGCGCACCGCCTCGTGGACCGTCGGGCTCCTGATCTTCGGCTGGACGACGAACAGCGGGCCCGCGACGTACGGCCACATCCTGTTCAGCGCGCACATGATCCAGCACATGGTGCTCGCCATGGTGGTGCCCGTGTTCGTCGCGCTGTCCGCGCCGGTCACCCTGGCGCTGCGGGCGCTGCCCGTGCGCGGGGCCCACCTGTCGGGCGACGTCTCGCGCGGGCCGCGTGAGTGGCTGCTGGTGCTGGTGCACAGCAGGGTCGGGCAGTTCTTCGCGAACCCGATCGTGGCGGCGGTCAACTTCGTCGTCTCGATGCTGCTCTTCTACTACACAGGTCTGTTCGAGTGGTCGCTGCGCAGCAGCGTCGGGCACCTGTTCATGGTCGTGCACTTCTCGCTCGCCGGGTACCTGTTCGTCAACTCGATGGTCGGGGTCGACCCGGGCCCGAAGCGGCTCGGCTACCCGCAGCGCCTGCTCGCGCTGTTCGCGACGATGGCGTTCCACGCGTTCTTCGGGGTGTCGCTCGTGTCGGGCGAGTCGCTGCTCGTCGCCGACTGGTTCGGCCTCATGGGCCGGCCCTGGGGGCCGTCCGCGATCGCCGACCAGCAGACCGGCGGCGCGATCACGTGGGGGATCGGCGAGCTCCCGACCCTGGCGCTGGCCATCGGCGTCGCGCTGGCGTGGTCCCGCGACGACGACCGCACCGCGCGCCAACGCGACCGCCGCACGCGCGACGAGGACCCCGAGCTCGACGCCTACAACGCCATGCTCAAGTCCCTCAACGACTGACCCCACCACCCCACCCCCGTCCCCCCACCCCAGCCACCCCACCCCCGTCGACCCAGCGCGCGCTCCGGCTCCCGGCGGGACTGGCCTGAGCATCCGCTGGCTCGCGGCGTCACCCCCTGTCGACCCAGCGCGTGCTCCGGCTCCCGGCGGGACTGGCCTGAGCATCCGCTGGCTCGCGGCGTCACCGCTCCCGACTAGCGAGTGCGTGGCGCTAGCCCACAGCGCGACCCCACAGCGCGAGCCAGCGTCTGCTCCGGGGTACGGGCGCCCGTGCACGACGAGGGATGGGTGCGCTCGGTGGTCAGCGGTGGTACGCGAGGGCTCGGCGGATCTGGCGCGGGATCGTCATGGCCCCGAGGTCCGGCCATGCGAAGCGAAGGAGGTCGACCCAGCCGACGGTCGCGATGCGGTTCTGGCGCTGACGGTCGGCCAGCACCGCGTCAGGCGAGGTGTGGAACTCGTCACCGTCCAGCTCGGCGACCAGCCAGCGACCACCCTTCAGCCGCCAGCCCATGTCCCCGCGAAGCGTGCCGCCCTGGTCGGGCGGCACGATCTCGAGCTGCAGCACGTCGGGCGGGACCCCGTCGTCGATGCACTCCAGCCGAGCGAAGCTCTCGAACGGCGACTCGGCCCGACCGTCGACGAACGGCCACCAGGTCCGCACACGCTGGACCCCGCGCCTGCCCCCCATGCGCGCAGGCAGCGACGCGACCTCGTCCGACGAGAGCAGGCCGCGGTGCACGACGTCGTCCATCACTGCCGACCCGTTGCGTCGAGGCAGCTCCGGCAACGCCCTCACCAGGGCATCGGCAAGGGTGGCGATCTGGCGACCGCCCAGCTCGACGGTCGCCACCGGGTCGAAGCACCGCAGCCTGACGCCGTCGCGAGCGTGGCGCGGGGAGCCGTCAGGCAGCGCCGCCTCCGGTCGCGGGTGCATCGGGAGCCCCTGGACGCCGTGCAAGGCCAGGGCGCCGACGCCGACCGCCATCGCGTCCGGACCGTAGGCGAGCATCCCGAGCCACGCTGCGCGTCGGCGTCGTCCGGGGTGCGAGGGCTCCTGCCCAGGCGTGGTGTCGTAGACGCCGCGGGTCGCGCGGTGCCACTGACCTGACGCGACGAGCCGCGTGCGGGTGTCACGCCCGAGACCGTGCGCGTCGCACTGCGTGTGGGAGACGAGGCCCTCCTGCTGCAGGGCGAGGCCGACGAGCTCGGCGGGGACGACGATCGGACGCATCCCCCAAGGTCACCGCGCCCGAGGCCGCTCGTGGGCCCACGGCCTCCCACCTGTGGACGGCCGTGCGCAGAGCCTGACCTGTGGACGGCTCGCCACCACCCTTCGACTGCTCAGCGGGCGCTGTCGCTCAACGGTCCCGAGGCCGGAGAGCCCGGGGTGCGAGGCCAGCACGCCGACCCAGCACCTGCTCCGGCGAGCGGGGCGTCCTGCCGGAGCAGGCGCTGGCTCGCGCGGTGGGGGTGTGGCGAGACAGCGGTTGTTCAGGCGATTGAGCTCGGACGGCTGAGCAGGCGCTGGGTCGCGCGGTGGGGGTGTGGCGAGACAGCGGTTGTTCAGGTGATTCAGCTCGGACGGCTGAGCAGACGCTGGGTCGCCCGGTGGGGTGTGGTGAGGCAGTGGTTGTTCAGGTGAATCGGGTCAGAGGCCGGAGCAGGTGCTGGGTGGCGGTGATGGTGGGGTCCGGGGTGGGGCGCGGGCGGGGGCGGTTTGGCTGTGGTGCTCGTGGAACGGGGTGGGAGTGGGGGAGGGGGGTGATAGGACGGGGGGATGGTGAAGATCGGGGATCTCGAGGAGTACGTCGCTGTGCCGCGGGTCGGAGGGCTCACGCTCTCGCCGGACGGGCAGCGGCTCGTCGTCGCGGTGTCGACGCTCGACACGAAGAAGACCAAGTACCTGACGGCGCTGTGGGAGGTCGATCCCGCCGGTGAGCAGCCGGCCCGGAGGTTGACCCGGTCGGCGAAGTCCGAGGGTGGTGCGGCGTTCACGCGCGACGGCGACCTGCTGTTCACGAGTGCGCGTCCGGACCCCGCCGCGAAGGACGCGGACGACGAGGCCCCGCCCGCGCTGTGGCTGCTGCCGCGCGACGGCGCCGAGGCGCGCGTGGTCGCGGCGCGCACGGGCGGGCTCGGTGGCCTGGTCACGGCCAAGGACGCGCGCACCGTGCTCCTCGCGGGCGACGTGCTGCCGCGCGCGAGAGACGCCGAGAGCGACGACAAGCTCCGCAAGGACCGCAAGGACAAGAAGGTCGCCGCGATCCTGCACGACGGCTACCCGGTCCGGTACTGGGACCACGACCTCGGACCGGCCGCGCCGCACCTGTTCACGGCGGAGATCCAGGCGGGCGACGGTGCGGACGACGAGCACGCCCTCCTCGCCGGGCAGGACGACCCGCGCCTCGAGCTGACGGACCGCACGCCCGACGCGCGCGCGGCACTCGTCGAGCAGCACGCCACGATCTCCCCGGACGGCACGACGATCGTCACGGGCTGGACGCAGCTGCGGGCGCGCGCCGACCAGCGCAGCAGGCTCGTCGCGATCGACGTCGCCACGGGCGAGCGCCGGACGCTCGTCGAGGACGACGGGATCGACGCGGGGTCGCCGGTGGTCTCGCCCGACGGCCGGTGGGTCGTGTACGCGTACGAGACGATCTCGACGCCGCACGAGGCGCCGCGCGTGGGCCTCGCGCTCGTGCCGCTCGCGGGCGGGCCTTCACGGGTGCTCGCGCCGGGCTGGGACCGGTGGCCGGGCGGCGCGGTGTGGCTGCCGGACTCGTCGGGACTGCTCGTGGTCGCGGACGACGAGGGGCGCGCCCCGATCTTCCGGATCGACCTGGCGACTGACGGCGGCGAGGACACGGTCACGCGCGTGACCAGCGACGACGCGGCGTTCTCGGACGTCCAGGTGAGCCCGGACGGCCGCACGGCGTATGCGCTGCGCTCGTCGTACCTGGCCCCGGCGCATCCCGTGCGGGTGGACCTGACGGTGCTCCCGACGACCGCGGTCGCGCTGCGCTCGCCGGCCCCGACGCCCGAGCTGCCGGGCCGGCTCGAGGAGGTCGAGACGACCGTCGCCGACGGCCGCCGCGTGCGCGCGTGGCTCGCGCTGCCGGACGGCGCGGACGCGGCGCACCCGGCCCCGCTGCTGCTGTGGATCCACGGCGGGCCGCTCGGGTCGTGGAACGCGTGGTCGTGGCGCTGGAACCCGTGGCTGCTGGTCGCGCGCGGGTACGCGGTGCTGCTGCCGGACCCGGCGCTGTCGACGGGCTACGGGCAGGACTTCGTGCAGGCCGGGTGGGGTGCGTGGGGCCGGGCGCCGTACACGGACCTCATGGCGGTCACGGACGTCGCGGAGCGGCACGAGGCGGTCGACGAGACGCGCACCGCCGCGATGGGCGGGTCGTTCGGCGGGTACATGGCGAACTGGGTCGCGGGGCACACGGACCGGTTCCGCGCGATCGTCACGCACGCAAGCCTGTGGGCGCTCGACCAGTTCGGGCCGACGACGGACGCGTCGTTCTACTGGCAGCGCGAGATGACCGACGAGATGGCGCTCGAGAGCTCGCCGCACCGGTTCGTCGGGCAGATCGTGACGCCGATGCTCGTCGTGCACGGCGACAAGGACTACCGGGTGCCGATCGGCGAGGGCCTGCGCCTCTGGTACGAGCTGCTGGCCAAGTCCGGGCTGCCGGCGGACGACGAGGGTCGGACGGCGCACCGCTTCCTGTACTTCCCCGACGAGAACCACTGGGTGCTCACGCCGCAGCACGCGATCGTCTGGTACCAGGTGGTGGAGGCGTTCCTGGCCGAGCACGTGCTGGGTCGCACGGGCGACGACGCGGTGGCGTACCCGGACACGTTGGGCTGAGCGCGGGGCTGGGGGCAGGGGCGCCGCTCGTCCGGGTGACGGCCGGCGCCCCCGACCCCGGGCATACCGGGACGAACCGGGCGACTGGCGCGCGCCGACGGAGGGCTGCGGGAAGACTCCCCCATCTGAGACCGGCCGAGCTTCGGCCGACCGACGAGAGGGAGCAAGCATGGGTATCGGTGGAGGTATCGCGCTGCTCGTGATCGGCGCCATCCTGTCGTTCGCGGTCAGCGACGCGATCGACGGCGTCAACCTGGGGCTGATCGGCTACATCTGCATGGGCGCCGGTGCGCTGATGCTGATCCTGGCGCTCGTGATCAACGCGCAGCGTGCGAACACGTCGCACACCGCGGTGGTCGAGCACCGGGAGACGCCGCCGCCGGCCGTGTGAGGGCACCCGGCTGGGTGCAGGGTCCGGGCCGTATGAGGCGGCCACGGGAGACGGGGACGACGAGCGCCGCGCGGCCGACGAGCTGCGCGGCGCTCGTCGTGCGCCCGGGCCGTGCCCGCCGTGCGCCCGCGCTCTGCCCGCATCGTGGTCGTAGGATAGGCAAGCCTTACTCCGTGGCGTACTCTTGCTGACAACACGTCACCAACGTGCTGACGCCGACGAGAGAGACGCCCGTGACCACGACTTCCGTCCCGACGGTCGCCACCGCGACCGGCATGACGCTCTCCGCGTCGCTGCGCGAGGGCACGCGCGACCAGCACAGCCAGGCCGAGGGCATGGAGTTCATCGACGGGCTCGTCTCCGGGCGCCTGGACCGCGACGCGTACACCGCGCTCGCCGTCCAGCAGCTCGCGATCTACACCGCGCTCGAGCGGGCCGGGGCGGTGCTGCGCGCCGCGGGTGACGACCACGGTCTCGTCTTCGACGAGCTGACGCGCGTCCCGGCGATCGAGCGCGACCTCGCGTTCCTGCTCGGCCCCGACTGGTCCGCGCAGGTGACCTACCTGCCCGCGACGCTCGACTACGCGCAGCGGCTCGTCGCGTGCTCGTCGGACGTGACGCTCTACGCGGCGCACGCGTACACCCGCTACCTCGGGGACCTCTCGGGCGGTCAGGTCGTCAAGCGCATGGTGCAGCGGCACTACGCCGTGCCCGACGACGGCGTCGGCTTCTACGACTTCCCGCAGATCCACAAGCTCAAGCCGTTCAAGGACGTCTACCGGGACCGGCTGGACCAGCTGCCGCTCGACGACGAGCAGGTCGCGGCGACCGTCGAGGAGGCGCGCGTCGCCTTCCGGCTCAACCAGGCGGTCTTCGCCGAGCTCGGCGAGCGGCACACCTCCGCCTGAGCCGCGTCGATCGTGCGCGTCTGACCTGCGCGGGCGGGTGATTTGTGCGGAACGAGTGATTCCTCGTCCGCCGGTGTCCGCAGGTGCCCTCGGCAGGCGATGATGTCCCCGTGACGCCACGGGTGACGGCCGGAGCTCGCGGGGGCCGACGGGCCGCCGCGGCGCTCAGCGGCGCCCGCGGATTCGCCCTGGCAGCGCACCGGCTGGAGAGCGCTCGCTCGCTCGACGAGGTCGTCCAGACCGCCGCGGCGCTCGCGGCCGAGATGCTGCGCGCGCGCCTCGCCGCGACCTGCCGCATCGAGCACGAGACCATGCGCGTCCTGCACCACGAGCCCGCGTCCGACCCGCGCCACGGGTGGCGGCTGCTCACCACCTACCGCGCGGAGGACCGGCCAGCGCTGCGCCGGCTCATCCGCGAGCGCGAGAGCTGGGTCGCGCACGCGCAGGACGTCACCGGCCAACCCACCGAGCCGGGTGCCGAGGGTGCGGGCGACCCCGTCGAGGTCGCGCAGCTGCTCGAGGTCGGGGCCGCGAGCTCGCTCGGTGCGCCGATCGTCGTCAACGGCGCGGTGTGGGGCGAGATCTTCGCGCTGCGCGGTCCTGACGGCGGGCTGTTCACCACCGACGACGTCGCCACCGCCGAGGTGCTCGCCGCGCTCGTCGCCGGGGCCATCGCACGCGTCGACCTCGAGGAGCAGATCCGCCACCTCGTCGCCGACGACCCGCTGACCGGCCTGGCCAACCGCCGCGTCGCGGACAACGCCGCAGAGGCCGCGCTCGAGTCGGGCGAGGAGGTCTGCATCGTCATGTGCGACGTGGACGGCCTCAAGCGCGTCAACGACGAGCTCGGCCACGACGTGGGCGACGACCTGCTGCGCAGCGTCGCGGACGTGATGCGCCGCGCGGTCGAGCGGCTGCCCGGCAGCACCGCGGCGCGCCTGGGCGGCGACGAGTTCTGCCTCGTGACGGTCGGCCAGCACCGCGCCGAGGTCGCCGAGGTCATGCTCTCGACCACGCTCGACTTCCCTCTGCCGCACGGCGCGGCGATCTCCTACGGCCTGGCCTCGACGGCGATCACCGGCGAGATCTCCGCGCGGCACCTGTTCCGCCGCGCCGACATCGCGCAGTACCGCGTAAAGCGCGCCCGCGCGCGTGCCCGGCAGTCCGCGGTGCCGATCGCGGACCCCGCGGTCACCGCCGAGCGCGTCGTCGTGGCCGGTGCGGCGGCGATCACCGCGGCGCAGTCGGGAGTGGTGCCTCGGCTGTGCGCGCTCGCGGCGGCGACCACCGAGACGCTCGGCGGGTCGGCGTGGGCGGTGCTCATGCAGCGCGACGGCACGGCCTCGGCGGTGGCGCGCGGCGGCAGCCCGGCGGACGGCGACCACGAGCAGCTCGTCACGCAGGTGGTGCACGGCGCGTGGCTGGTCGAGATCGGCGCCTCGCCGCACGCCGCGCAGGGCCCCGCGGTCACGACGGCGCTGCACGCCCTGGCTGCGGTCGCGATCGAGGGCGCGTCCTGACGCCGGCGCCCCGCTGACGCCGTCCCGGTCAGCCGTGCAGCGGGAGCGTCAGGGCGGTGTCGCCCGACGCGGTCACGCGGACCGGGACGCCCCAGTCCTGCGCGTTGAGGTGGCACGCCGGGTACTCGACCGAGGGGTCGTCGTCGCACGACGCGGCGTGCGCGGTCACGTGCAGCACGCCCTCGCCGACCGCGGGGTCGAGCACGAGCTCACGGTCGAACGCGACGTCGTCGCCGGCCCCCGCGAGGAGCAGCCCCGGCGGGGTCGACGAGACCTGCAGCCGCGTCGAGGGGCCGAACCGGTCGTCGTACTTCTGTCCCTTCGCGGGCGTGAAAACGACGTCGAGCCGCACCCGGTGCGCGAGGTCCGTGACGGGTCGCTGCGTGCGGTGCACGCCCCCGTCGACGGCCGCAGCGACGATGCCGGCGAGCGGGATCCGCGTGACCCGGTGGGCGGCGGACTCGACGACGAGCAGCGTCGCGTCGGCTCCGGTGCCCAGCACGACGAGCCCGCTCGGCTCGGCCAGGTCCGTCGCGATCGTCGTGACCTCGCCCACCGGCGTGCCGGTGCCCTCGGGGTCGGCCGGCACGTAGCGGCGGACCGCACCGTTGTAGGTGTCCGCGACCGCGACCGAGCCGTCGGGGAGCACCGCGACGCCGAGCGGGTGCTGCAGGCGCGCCTCGTCGGCCGGTCCGTCGCGGTGCCCGAACTCGAACAGCCCGGCGCCGACGACGGTGTCCACGGAACCCTCGCCCGCAGGCGTCGGCGTGACCACGCGCAGCGCGGACGTCTCGGAGTCCGCGAGCCAGATCCGCCCGTCAGGCCCCACGGCCAGCCCCGACGGCTGCGCGAACCACGCGTCGCGCAGCGGCCCGTCGAGCAGCCCCTCGTTCATGGTCCCGCCGACGTGCGCGATCGAGCCCTCCTTGTCGTCGAACGCCCACAGCGTGTGGTTGCCGGCCATCGCGACGACGAACGCGCCCCACCGCTGCGACCACGCGACGTCCCACGGCGACGAGAGCCGCACGCCCTGCGCCGGACCGGCGAAGCCCGCACCGGTGCCGCCCCCGAACGCGGCGGACACGTTGTCCGACGCACCGACCATGAGCTGCTCACCGGTGCCGGCGACCGTGGTCACGGCGCCGTCCGCGAGCCGCACGCCGCGCAGCGCGTGGTTGACGGTGTCCGCGACGAGCACGTCGTACTCGAGCCAGGGACGCAGCTCGTCGGGCACGAGGCACAGGCCGTTGGGCTCGCTGAACCGCGCGTCGTCGGGACCGCCGTCGACGAGGCCACGCTCGCCCGAGCCGATCCGGCGGACCAGCGTCTGGCCGTCCGGCGCGAGCTCGGCCAGGCTGTGGTGCCCGGCGTCGGCGACGAGAAGGTTGCCGTTCGGCAGAGCGACGGCCTTCGCCGGGAACCGCAGCGTCCCGGGGGTCGCGCGCGGCGGCACGTACGGGCCCGAGCCGCGGTGCAGCGTGCCCTTCGCGTCGTGCTCCGCGACGAGCTCGCGCACCAGGACCTCGAGGTTGTGCCGGTGCCCCTCGCCTGCCATCTGCGCCACGACGTACCCCTCGGGGTCGATCACGACGAGCGTCGGCCAGGCGCGCGCCGTGTACGCCTGCCACGTGACGAGCTGCGGGTCGTCGAGGACGGGGTGGTGGACCTCGTAGCGATCGACCGCCGCCGCGAGCGCGTCGGGGTCCGCCTCGTGCACGAACTTCGGGGAGTGCACGCCGATCACGACGAGCACGTCGGAGAACTCCGCCTCGAGCTCGCGCATCTCGTCGAGCACGTGGAGGCAGTTGATGCAGCAGAAGGTCCAGAAGTCGAGGACGACGACCTTGCCGCGCAGGTCCGCGAGCGTGATGTCGCGCCCGCCGGTGTTGAGCCACCCCCGTCCACGCAGCTCCGATGCCCGCACCCGAGGAAGTCGCCCATCAGTCACACCCCCATTCTCTCCTCCCTCCACCCCCGCCACGCTCCTCCCGCGACCCAGCACTCGCTCAGGCTTCGACGAGGTGAGGCCGGAGCGAGCGCTGGGTCGTGGCGGGGCGTGGGAGTGAGGCGGGGGTTGCTCCGGCTTCCGGGTGGTGGGGCCGGAGCAGGTGCTGGGTCGGGAGGGTGGGCGACGAAGGAGGGGTTGCTCAGGCTTCGGCCCGGTGAGGCCGGAGCGAGCGCTGGGTCGTGGTGGGGCGTGGGAGTGAGGCGGGGGTTGCTCAGGCTCCGACGAGGTGAGGCCGGAGCGAGCGCTGGGTCGTGGCGGGGCGGGTGGGATCGGGGTGGGGATCGCGGGGTGGGGGTGGGGGTGGTTGGGTGTGGCCATGGGTGTCGGGTTCGTGCTCGGTGGCGGCGGGGTGCGCGGGGCCGTGCAGGTCGGGATGCTGCGCGCGCTGTTCGACGCCGGGATCCGGCCCGAGCTCGTCGTCGGGACCTCGATCGGGGCGATCAACGGCTCGGCGGTGGCGGCCGACCCGACGCCGGCCGTCGTCGAACGGCTCGCGCGGGCCTGGGCGTCGCCGACCGCGGCCGCGGTCTACGGGGACTCGTGGCCCAAGCAGCTCGCGCGGCTCGCCAAGTCCCGCACGCACCTGAACGACCCGGGGCCGCTGCGCGACCTCGTCGCCGAGATGATCGGGGCGGACACCCGGTTCGAGGACCTGACGGTGCCCCTCGCGGTGGCCGCGGCGTGCATCGAACGGGCCGCGGAGAAGTGGTTCGACACCGGCCCGGTGGTGCCCGCGGTGATGGCGTCGGCGTCCGTGCCGGGGATCCTGCCCGCGACGCAGATCGGCGACGAGCACTTCGTCGACGGGGGTCTCGTGAACTCGATCCCGCTCGGTGAGGCGTGGCGCCGCGGCGCGACGACCGTGTACGTGCTGCAGGTCGGGCGCATCGAGGAGGCCCTCGTCGCACCCGACAAGCCCTCGGACGTCGCGCGCGTGAGCTTCGAGATCGCCCGTAGGCACCGGTTCGCCCGTGAGATCGACGAGGTCCCCGAGGGGGTCACCGTGCACATCCTGCCGAGCGGCGGTCCGACGAAGGGCGACGAGAAGCTCAGCTCGTACAAACGGATGGACACCGTCCGGGCCCGCATGGACGCCGCGCACGCCGCGACGAGCGCCTACCTGGCACGCGCGTGAGCTGGCGTCTGCCGCCGCGGTGGGTGCGGCGCGTGGTCCTCGCCCCCGTGCTCCTGCTGCTCGCGATCGTGGTGCTGCCGATCGGCGTGCTGCTCGCGGCGTTCGTCGGCGCGGTCATCACGTGGCTCCTGCCGGGACGGCTACGGATCCTGCGCGTGCTGTGGATGGCGGTGTTCTACCTCTACTGGGACGCGGCCGTGCTCGTCGTCTGCTTCGTGCTGTGGGTGGGCAGCGGGTTCGGCTGGCGCATCCGGCGTCCGGCGTTCCAGCGCGCGCACTACCGCTTCGCGGGGTCGATGCTGCGCGTGCTGTTCTGGCAGATCAGCAAGACGCTGCGGCTCACGATCGACATCGAGGACGCGGACCTGGGCAACGTGCTGGAGGGCAGGCCGATCGTGGTCGCGAGCCGGCACGCGGGGCCCGGCGACTCGTTCATCCTCGTGCACGCGCTCCTGAACTGGTTCGACCGCGAGCCGCGGATCGTCCTGAAGGACACGCTCCAGTGGGACCCGGCGATCGACGTGCTGCTCAACCGGCTGCCGGCGCAGTTCATCACCCCGCGCAGCGCGCGGCCGCACGGTGCCCCTCCCTTGTCCGACGCGGTGGGTGACCTGGCGCTGGGGCTGGACGGCGACGACGCGCTGCTGATCTTCCCCGAGGGCGGCAACGTCACGCCGCGCCGCCGGCTGCGCCGCATCGAGGCGCTGCACCGCTCGGGTCGCAGCGAGCTCGCCGCGCAGGCCGAGCAGATGGTCAACGTCATGGCCCCGCACGCGGGCGGGCTGTTGTCGGCGCTGGACGCGGCGCCGCAGGCGGGCGTGGTGTTCGTCGCGCACACGGGCCTCGACAAGCTCGTGACCGTGCGGGACATCTGGCGCGAGCTGCCGATGGACAAGCGCATCGTGATGAAGGGCTGGTCGCTGCAGCCCGACGACGTCCCCCGTGACGGGTCCGCGCAGGAGGCATGGCTGTTCGGACACTGGCGCGCGATCGACGAGTGGATCGCTGAGAAGGGCGCCTGAGGCTCACGACCCGGCTTGGAGGCGACCGACGGCGTCGGTCGCGACGAGGAAGCCGACGATCCCGAGCGTCCACGCCAGGACGTCTCCGCCGCGACGCTCGAACCAGCCGTTCATGCCCTGCAGCGTCGGCTCGACCTGCCGGGCCAGAGCGAGGCGGGCCACGAGCAGCACGGACGCAGGCAGGACCATGACCAGCGCATAGCCGACGAGCACGAGCGATCCTGCCGCGAGCCCCACCCCGTTCGCGGTGAGCAGGCCGATCGCGCCGAGGTACGGCAGCATCGTTGCGAGCTCGACGACCCCCGCGCCGATCGCGACGCCCGCGGCGACGCGTGGGCTGGCGTCCTCACCGACGATCCGCTGACGCGCCCTCTGCCAGCGGCTGACCCGGCCCGAGCGTTCGCGGCGCTCGCGCCGGCGCCGTGCGATCGCGCCGTCGAACAGGAAGCTCGCGGCGAACAGCCCGACGCCGACGACCAGTTGGACCCAGTCGAGCACGCGACTCTCGACGTCGGCGAAGCCCTCGATCACGGCCTGCAGCCCGGCGAGGAGGGCGACGCCGACCGCCCAGTAGAACGCCGCGATCGTCGCGAGGTAGACCACGACCGCACGGGTGCGCACGCGCGGCTGGGCGAGCATCCAGACGGGCATCCCCAGGGTGCCCAGGCTCACGCTGTCCACGATCGCCAGCCCCGCGAGCGCCGCGACCAGCGCAGGTGTCAGCTCGTCCATGTCCGCCCCCTCCGGCAGCGCCCCACGCTACGGGGGAACCCGCACCGGCACATCCCACCATCGGCGCGACCAAAGTCGCTCACCCGACGAGGTGTGTGCTGTGTCACGATGACGGCCATGCGGGGGGCAGCACGAATGTGGGTGCACAGGCGCCCGGGGGACGTGCCCGGATGGGGCGCGGCGCTCGGCACCGGGGCCGCCGCCGCGGCCTTGACGCTGGCGCGACCGCCGGCCGCACTCGACGGTCGCGGCTCGACAGCTGTCGCGACGGCGGCCGTCGTGGCGGGGACGCTCGTCGCGCTCGCACATCGTCACCGCGCGCGCTATGCGGTCGTGATCCCGGGTCTCGTGGTGCTGCTCCTCGTGGCGGTGCTCGCCGATGCGGGCCCGCTGGCCATGCTGATGCTCTTCGAGCTCCTGTTCGTCGGGACGCTCGAGGCGCGCGGCGTGTGGCGATGGTGTGCGTGGAGCGTCGCCGGCGCCGTGACCGTCGCGACGATCGCCGCCGCGGTCCATCAGGTGGTCGGCCAGGACCACGTCATGGTCCTGGCGTTGCAGAACGTCGTGCTCAGCGGGCTGGCGGTGTGGTGGGCGCAGAACCTGCGGCGCATGCGCGAGCAGACCCAGAAGGTGGCGGCCGGTTCGATCGCTCAGGAGCTGGCCGCACGGCACGAGCGCCAGGCGTCCGAGGCGCGCAGCGCGCTCGCGGTGAGCGCCGAGCGCGTCCGTCTGGCGCGCGACATGCACGACATCGTCGCGGGTCGGCTCGCGGCGGTGTCGCTCCAGGCGTCGCTCGCCATGCGCGCGGACGACCCCGGGCAGGTGGCGCGCGCGGTGCGGGAGATCAAGGCGTGCGCGGATGCGACGCTGGGCGAGGTCCGCGCCATGATCGACGAGCTCGGGGCGGACGGGAGCACGACTCCCGATCTCGCGGAGTGCCGGCGCCGTCTTGACGACACGGTGCGCGTCGCGCGGAGCCTGGGCGTCGACCTGACGCTGCGGGAGCACGGCACTGACCTGAGCTGTCCCGCGGGTGTGACCCTGTACGTCGTCGCGCAGGAGGTGGTGGCGAACATGGTGACCCACGCGAGCCCGTGCCGCGCGACTCTCGAGATCGGCAGCGACCAGGTGGCCATGACGCTGCGCGCGTGGAACTCCGTGGCCGTCGACCGCCAGGGCTCGACGGGCGTACGAGGTGGCTGGGGCTTGGCGAACATCGCCAATCGGATCGCCCCGTTCGCAGGCCGGCTGGAGCACGGCCCGACCGACGACGGGTCCGGGTGGCTCGTGGCGGTGACGGTGCCGCGCGCGGCACCGCGGCGACTCGTCTCCGAGTCATGACACGTCGTGCGCCGAGCCTGCAGGGACGAGCGGGACGTCGACCGGGGAGCTGAGCAGGTCGGCGACGGCGCACGCGAGCGCGTCGTTCTGCTGGAAGAAGGTCTCGGGCCCGCCGGGCCGCGGCAGTGCGGCGATCGCCCCCGCGCCCGACGGGCCGACCACGAAGACGGCGTGCTCGTCCTCGCCGGCCGCCGCGCGCAGCCGCATGGTCGTCGGGTCGACGTCGAGGCGACCGCCGGGCGTGCGCGGCCAGCCGGGACCGGTGGCCCAGAGGGCGCGGCGGGGATGGACGCGTGCGTCGACGAAGGCGGGGAAGCCGGTGACGCGCTCACCCGACCGGGTCCTGAGCGTCCAGCCGTCGGCGTCCGGCACGATGCCCTCCTCGGCCCCGGCGAGGACGACGACCCCCTGGTCGACGAGCGCCGCGAGCTCACGGGTGCGTCGGGCCGGAGGCCCGGACGTCAGGCGTGCCCCGATCGACTCCAGCGCGGCGGTCGCGTGTGCCGCCCGTTCCAGGTACCCCGAGGGCGGCGCGAGGACGGGGCCGGCGATCGCCTCGAGCGTGGCCAGTACGCACGACTGCGCAGCGAGTCGCTCGGGCTCAGGTGCAGTGATCGAGCGCACCTGCGCGGCGAGGTGGCGGCGGGCCTCGTGGGCCGTCGAGCCCACGCCCTTGAGCTGGGCGAGGAGCAGGTCGCGGCCTGTCGTGGACAGGACGCGTGCGAGCAGGTCGAGCACGGCTCGGTGCGCGGCGGGCACGTCGGTGCACTGCCGGAGGAGCGCGAGGCCGTCGTCCCACCCCAGAGTGCTGCTCGTGAGCGCGATCGGGGCGAGCTTCGGGCCGAGAGGCACCCCGGTCCGCGAGGTCGCCCACACCTGCGGCTCGGCCCCGCTCGGCACGTACCTCAGGCCGGCGCGGGCGTGCTCGAAGCGGCCGCCACGACCGACGGTGACCGCTGCGAGCACGTCGTGGAACGTCAGCCCGATGCCCCGCACGAGGACCGGCTGCCCCGGCGTCAGGGCGTCGAGGGTCCGCGGGCCCGACGCGCCGAGCACAGGGGGTCCGGGGTCGTCGTCCCCGGTCGCGAGGACGACGACGTCCGCCGAGAGCGTCCGGCCGTCCGCCAGGTCGACGCGGGGTGCCGACCCAGGACGGACGCGGACCACGTCACCGGCCGTGCAGCGGGTCGCGAACGGCGCGCGCGCGGTCGCGTCCGCGATGACCGCAGCGACGTACGAGCCGACGAGCCCGCGGCTGGCGAAGTCCAGCTCCGACATCCCCCGCGCCTCGCGCACGAGCTCCTCGGGCTCGCCCCCGGTCCGGGCCAGGTCGGTGGCGCACACCCCGCGGCACCACTCGAGGAAGGTGCCGACGCCGACGCCCGGACGGGTCAGCGTGATGTCGCGGGCGTACGAGTTGGAGAGCACGTGCGCGGCCTGGCCGGCGTCCCACGGGGACGACGCCTGCGGACCGCGGTCCACGACCGTCACCTCGACGTCGCGGGGCAGCGTGGACGCCAGCGCCCCGAGGAGCCCGGCGGTCCTCGGGCCGGCGCCCACGACCACGACCCGAGCGGTCACCAGACGTCGTCCACGACGGGCGGGCCGTCCTCCAGCGAGCAGGGGACGCGCACCACCCGGATCTCTCCCGATGCGACGCCCGCGACGGCCGCGCGCACGGTGGCGACGTCGCCCGGGCTGATCGTGACCTGCGCGACCGCGGCGCTCGCGAGCCTGGGACGGGCGATGTCCACGAACCGTCCGTGCACGCCGTTGACGCGACGGTCCTGCGCCTCGAGCCACCCGAACCCGGCGTTGTCGAGGACGACGAGGACGACGCCGCGCGCGCCCGGTGCAGGGGCGTCGAGGTCCTGGCCCAGCGTCGCCGCGGCACCGTCCCCCGTGACGACGAGCACCACCCCGCCGTCGCCCCTGCGCGCGTGCCGAGCGCCGACGGCCGCGGCGCAGCCGAACCCGAGGGTCGTCTGCTCCGAGGGGACGATCATGTCGACCTCCGGCGGGAGCCGCGTCACTGGGAACAGGTACGACCAGATGTCCATCAGGCCGTTCTCCTGGCAGAACGTCGAGCCCGGTGGCAACCCCGCGACCGCGGCGGACACGACTGCGGCCACGGGGTTCGTCGCGACGCGCTCCTGCGCCCACGCCTGCAGCGCCCCGCCGGCTGCCAGGACACGGCTCGTCCACTGCGCGTCCACCGCGTCGGGCCGGGCCCAGTGACCGACGACCGAACGGACGTCCGCCTGGACCAGCGCTCCGGGACGAGAGACGTCGAAGTCGGCGACCTCGACGTTCACCTGGATGGTCTGCGGTGCCACCGGCAGGCCGATGGTGGCCGTGTCCTCGAGCCGCGTGCCCAGGGTGACGACGACGTCCGCGTCCGCGAGCACTCGGCGCGCCTCCGGGTGCAGGTAGAGGCCCGCGACGCCGAGGTACAGGTCGCTGTGCTCGTCGGCGACCCCGCGGCCGCTCGCGGTGCACACCACGGGCGCTCCCCACGACTGCGACCATGCCGTGAGCGCGCCGCGGGGCAGTGCCTGGCAGCCGCCACCCGCGAGGATGACGGGGCGACGTGCCTCCCGCAGGACCGGCGGTGGCGGCACCGCACCAGGGTCGTGCGCGCGCGCGGGACGCGTCACCGCCACTGCGGGCTCGGACACCTGTGCGCGGGGTGGGTCGTCCTGCGGCGGGTCGGGGAGCTCGACGTACGCCACGCCGGCCGGCGGTCCCGCCGCGACGAGCAGCGACTGGGCCACCCGCGCGCGGACCTCGCCCGAGGTCTCGACGCGGACGGCGCTGCGGCACAGCGGGCGGACCAGCTCGAGCTGCGGCGCGTACTGGAAGGTCTGCGGATGCGCCTCACCGAGCGGAGCGCCGCCGGAGAGCACGACGAGAGGCGTGCTGCCCGTCGCCGCTTCGAGCATCGCGCCCAACGCGCCCGCGATGCCGGGGCCGCGGCCGACGACGACGACACCGACGCCACGGGTCGTCGCCGCGTACCCCAACGCCATGTGGACCGCGGTGCGCTGCGAGTGCGCGAGCACGACCCCGACACCTCGGGCGGCGAGAGCGCCGAGGGCGAGCATGTCGTCACCGGGCAGCGCGAAGACCTGGTCGATGCCCGCGGCGACGAGCTCGTCCGCCGCCTCGTCCCACCAGCTGCGGTCGGCGTCACGCATCGGGTGGTCCGACGACGACGGTCGCGCAGTGCCCACCGAACCCGAACGAGTTGGTCAACGCGTACGTGACGGGTGTCGCCCGTGCCTCGTCGCGCACCACGTCGAGGAAGTCGAACTCCGGGTCGGGGCAGCTCATGGTCGGAGGGACCCGGCCCTCGGCGCACGCGAGGACGGTCGCGGCAGCCTCGTACGTGCCCGCCGCGCCGATCATGTGACCCGTCATGGACTTCGTCGAGGTCACGGCGACAGCACCCACGTGGTCCCCGAAGACGGTTCTGAGGGCGTGAGCCTCGACCTCGTCGTTCTTGGGCGTCCCGGTGCCGTGCGCGTTGACGTGGTCGACCGCTCCCGGCTCGAGTCCGGCGGACGCGAGCGCACGGCGCATCGCGGTCACCGCCCCGCGGCCCTCCGGGTGCGGTGCGGTGAGGTGGTGGGCGTCCGACGCGGCCCCGTACCCGACCAGCGACGCCCGTACGGACGCGCCGCGCCGCGCCGCGTGCTCGGCGCTCTCGAGCACGAGCGCGCCAGCACCGGCCGAGAGCACGAAGCCGTCGCGGTCGCGGTCGAAGGGCCGGCACGCCGACTTCGGGTCGTCGTTGTGCGTCGCGGTCAGCGCCCGTGAGCCGCACACGACCGCGAGGTCGCGCGGCGTCACGGCGCCGTCGGCTCCGATCACCACGACTACGTCCGCGAGACCCCACTCGATCTGGCGCATCGCCTGACCGATCGCGACCGTCCCGGAGGCGCACGCCGCGCTCAGGCACAGGCTCTCGCCGAGCGCGCCCCACCGCAGCGAGAGGTACGCCGCGACGATGTCCTGCGCCCCGTAGACGGCGGGCGCGGGCGTGAAGCGGGCGGGGCCGGACCGGTCGAGCAGCCGGACGGCCTCGGTGTTCGCCGCGGTGCACCCGTACCCGGTACCCACCACGATGCTGAAGCGCGTCGGGTCGACTGCGGCGAGGTCGAGCCCGGAGTCCTCGACAGCCTGGATGCCCGCGACCACGCCGAACTGGGCGTACGAGTCCAGCCGTCGCGCGTCCTGTGGAGGGAGCACCTCGGCGGCGTCGAACGGGACGACCTCGCCCGCGATGTGCACGCGGAACTCGAGCGGGTCGAACGCGGTGATGCGGGTGATCCCGACCGTGCCGCGCAGCAAGGCGTCCCAGTTGTCCGCCATCCCGACGCCGAGGGGCGACAACGCTCCCAGGCCGGTGACCCTGACCGTCATGATGTCTCCTCTGGTCTCAGGGCGTCGATCGACGAAGTGGTTGCGGCGCGAGCGGCGTGGGCTCGGGAAGCTCGGCGCTGAACCAGCGGCTCACGGCCTCGGAGATGAGCAGCGGGCCGATCTCGGTACGGCCGGCCCACGCGGCGTAGTTCGCCATGCCCCCGACGCCGCCGAACGCCTGGTTGGGGTCGTCGGTGGCGACGATGCTCGCGTCGACCGACGTCGTCATCCGGTCGGAGCACCAGGCAGCGAGCGCGTCCGAGGCGAGTGCGCCCAGCACGCGACGCGCGGCGTGGCGCAAGGAGCTGTCGCCGGTGACCTTCGCGATCCCCAGCAGCCCCCACGCGTGCCCGGCGAGCCCGGACCACACGGTGGGGTCGGTGCACCCGTCGAGCGCGGCGCGTGCGCGGCCGAGCGCCAGGTCCGCGCGGCGTTCGTCGCCGAGGAGCGCCCAGGCCAGCGCGACGCCGGTCCAGCCGTCCCACAGCCCCGGAGACGACAGGGGCGAGGGCGGCGCATCGGTGGTGCGTGCGAAGTGCTCGACCCACTCGGGGCGCACCTGCTCGCCCGCGCCGACGAGCGCGAGCAGGATCCCGCCGGTGCCGTGCGCGAGGCTGAGGGAGTCCAACGTCGAGGAGTGGACGGGCGTGCCGCCGGGGAACAGGACTTGCTCGTCGGGAGTCGCGACCTCCGACAGGTAGGCGACGAGGTCGGCGACGGTGACCGCCGGGCCTGCGGGGTGGATCGTGTGGCGTGTGCGCTCGGCGACCCGCGCGCGCCGGCCGGACCGCGCGTACGCCGCGGCGGCGGCCCGCACGGGCGCTGCCGCCGCCCCGAACCAGCGGGCGGCGATCTCCGTGTGCTGGTCCAGCGTCTCGGGCACGAGCTCGACGAGGGGGCCGACGCCGGGGTGCCACATCCACGCCTGGATCATGAGGAGGCCGAACAGGTCCCGGTCACGCGCAGTCCCGTCGGCGCGGGCGAACCCGGCGCAGTCCATGCCGGGGCGTTCGGTGCTGTCGGGGTGGCTCGCGAACTCGAGGTCCGCCAGGCGGACGTCGAGCTCGGGACCGACGATCACGTTCCCGGGGTGGAGGTCGTTGTGCGCCCAGCCGGCGGCGTGCATGCCGGCGACAGCGCGCGTCAGCCCGTCGCTGATGCGCGCGCAGTCCCGTGCGTACTGATCCAGGGCGTGCGGCGTGGGATGCGCGGTGAGCTGGGGGTGATGGGCCGCGACCCAGTGCCGGAGGTTCACCCCGGGGACCTGGTCGGCGGCGACGAACAGGTGGCCGTCGAGCGTGAACGTCGCCCGGAGCCGGGGCGTGGCCACCCCGCCGAGCTCGTCGAGGACGCGCGCCTCGTGCGCCAGGCGCTCGATGGACGCCGCCATCATCGGCGTGCCGCCCGTCCAGGGCCGGGCCTCTTTGACGACCACGGGGGACTCGTCCGCCCGGAGCCGGCCGCGGTAGACCCCACCGCAGCCCGAGTGCTGCACCGCCTCGACGAGAGTGACGGGCAGGTCGTCCGGCAGGGCGTGCGGCGTGGTCCGGGCGCGGATCTGGTCGGGCACGTCGATGCCGCGGGGGTTCCGGTAGGGCACGTGACGGTCGTCCTCGACGAGCTCGCCACGCACGCGCAGGGCCGGGACCCGGCGCCCGTCCTCGGTCCAGGCCTGCAGTGCACGGAACGCCCCGTAGCGGAAGTAGACCGGCGCGTCGGGCACCCACTGCCGGTCGGACAGGACGTACGGGCCGGGCTCGCCCCGGAGGAGCTCGGCGAGAGAGTCCGCGGTGGCGACGAACGCGTCGAGGTCGGGTGGGTACACGGCGATCGACTTACCGGAGGACGCGCGGTGACAGCTGCGCCCGTTCGCGGACACCACCATCGCGAGCGACAGCGCGTGCTTCCACGGGATCCGGTGCTCCTGGCAGTGCCGGCCCACGAGTGCGACCACGCGCTGCGCGGTGTCCACCGTCGTGGAGACGTGGATCTTCCAGCCCTGGTCGACGACCGGAGCGTCGGCCGGCTCATACGCCCGCCAGACGTCGAAGGTCCTCGTCGACCACGTCGGGTCCGTGAGCAGCTCGGTGCACGCCAGGGGCTGGTCCCACGGTGGGGACCAGCGGCTCGGTGCGCTGAAGTGCAGCGGGTCGCCGAGCGAGCACGCCTCGAGGTTCAGGCTCACGAGACGTCCCGCCGCTCGGCGGACCCGGCGCGGGCGCGGCGGTCCGCGACGAAGCCGGTCTCCGACAGGACGCGCTCGACGACGTGGGCTGCGCGTGCCTTGTCCTCGACGGCGATCAGCGGGCGGTACGCGGCGGGTGTGCCCTGCGCCGCGCGCAGCACGTGCGCGTGCTCCGACCGGAGCATCGACCAGGCGAGCGCGTCGTAGTACTCCCCGTCGACGTAGTAGAAGTGGCGCAGGACGCCCTCGAGCGTGAACCCGCCCCGGACCAGAGCGGGGCTCGTGTACGGGTTGAACGAACCCGTGAGCACGCCGACGCGCTCGGCGTCGAGGGTCATGAACAGGTAGTCGACCGCACGCAGGACTGCCTCGGCGCCCAGCCCTGTGCTCCACAGGTCGGCATCGCCGATCAGCACGGCGATCTCGTAGGAACGCGGGTGGCCGCGGCCACGCCAGGTCACGATCCCGACGGGACCCGAGTCCCGGGAGACCACGAGGCGGAGCTGCAGGCCGGCGACGATCGCCTCGCGCACCTTCTCGACGGTGGCGTTCTCCCGGATGTCCGAGGTCATGGCGGCGCCGCGCGAGTCGGCACCCAACCACTCGACGACCAGCGCGAGGTCGTCGTCGCGGACGGCGCGCAGGGTGACCCGCTCGGGTCGCACGGCGCTCATCGCACTTCCCGACGGCCGAGCCGTACGAGACCCGCCGCGAGGGGCAGGAGCACCCAGACGAGTGTCGAGACAGCGATCTGCTGCCACTGCCCACCGGTCTCGACGGCGCCCTCGAGGAGGCGGCTGTACGTGATCGACGTGTCGAGCCACTGCGCCACGTCGTCGGCCCCGTCGACGAGCTGGCCCACCACCGACCACGCGAACGGCAGGACGAGGTACACGACGATCGCGCCTGCCGGGTTCATCACGAGCGCGCCGAAGGCCGCACCCATGAGCATCGACAGCACGATGCCGAGCCACAGTGTCAGCGAGTGCTCGACGCCCACGTCCCAGCGGCCGGCTGGGGCCCCGACGAGGGCGCGAGCCAGCGGTGTGGCCAGGGCGGCGAGGGCGAGGACGAACGCCGAGAACACGGTGGCGGACGCGAGGATCGCGACGAGCTTCGCGCCCACGACACGCGAGCGGTGCGGGACGAGGACGAAGGAGGTCAGGACGCTCCCCTGGGACCACTCGGTCGTCAGTGCGAGGATCGCGGTGACCGGCAGCAGCAGGGAGGCCACGGCGCCGCCGTACGCGACGAACGCGGTCCCGACGACCTCCTCGGCAGGCAGGGCGAAGGCCGCGGCGGCGACGGCCGCGCACAGGAGCGCGACGGTGGCGTGCAGCCAGACCCCCGCGCGCGTGTCGACGAGCTTGCGCAGCTCGACGCGCACGAGGTCCGTGAGGAGGACGGGTGGCGTCGAGGTCGCCGAGCGCGCGGGCGCCGGCGCGTGCACGGTGCTCATGCCGCCTCCTCGCCTGTGATCCGCAGGAAGAGCTCCTCGAGCCCGCCGCCAGCGTGCTGCGTGAGCTCGGTGAGCTCGACGCGCTCGTCGAGCGCGACCCGGCTGACCGCTGCGGTCTGCGCGTCGACGACCAGCACGTCGTCGTCCCGTCGGACCGTCAGCCCGCGCTCGGCGAGGGCCTGGTGGAGCCGATCGAGCTCGCGCGCGCTGACGCGCGTCGAGCCTGAGGCGGTGAGCTCACGCGTGGGGCCGCTGGCCGCCACGACGCCCTCGTTGACGAGCACGAGGTGGTCAGCGGTGCGCTCGACCTCGTGCAGGAGGTGCGACGAGAGCAGGACCGTCCCGCCGTCGTCGGCGAACCTGCGCAGGATCGTGCGCATCCAGACGATGCCCGCGGGGTCGAGGCCGTTGGCCGGCTCGTCGAGGATGAGCACCTCGGGCTCGCCCAGCAGGGCCTGCGCGATCCCGAGCCGTTGGCGCATGCCGAGCGAGTAGTCGGCCACCCGCCGGTCGCCGTGACCGGCGAGACCGACGCGGCCGAGGACCTCGTCGAGGTCGACCTGGGCCAGGCCCATCGTCCTGGCGGCCAGCAGGAGGTTCTCGCGCCCGGTCCGCGCGGAGGCCAGTGCACGCGAGTCGAGCTGGATCCCGACGACACGCCCCGGGTTGCGCAGCTCGCGGAACGGCGTCCCGCACACCCGGGCGGTGCCCGAGTCGGGGCGCGTGAGACCGACCACGATCCGCATGGTCGTGGACTTGCCCGCACCGTTCGGGCCGAGGAACCCCGTGATCGTCCCGGGGACGCACGTCAGGTCCACGTCCGTCAGGACGCGCCGCCCCCGGTAGGTCTTCGTCACGTGCTCCACCTCGATCACGCTTCGAGTCTCACGACGCCGGGAATGCCGCACATTCCCCTTTTGGACACGCGTTCCGGTACTGTCCGCGGTGCTGGGACATCGTTCGACCCCCTGTCACGACACATAAGTCGCGAGCGAAGGAACCACCGGCAATGTCGGAGCCTGGCGGGATCGCCGTTCTCGTCGTCGATGACGACCGATTCGTCCGCGCTGCGTTGCGGGCGTTGCTCGAGTCCGCACCGGAGGTCGCCTGGGCGGGCGAGGCGGAGAACGGCGCGCAGGCGGAGACGGTCATCGTCGCCGAGCGGCCCGACGTCGTCCTCATGGACATCGAGATGCCCTTGTCGGACGGCATCACCGCGATTCGTCGCGTCCGTGCGCGGATGAGTCAGCCGCCCCCGATGATCGTGCTGTCGAACCACGTCGCCGACGCGCACGTGCTGACGGCGCTCCAGGCCGGCGCGGCCGGCTACCTGGACAAGCGAGCGGAGCCGGACCAGGTGGTGGCCGCCGTGCTCCGAGCGGCGGCCGGTGAGGCGACCTTGTCGCCGTTCGTCACCCGGACGATGATCGAGGCGGTGACGGCCGCGGGGATCATGCCGCGAGGCGATACGAGTGAGTGGCGCGGTGCGCTCACGCCGCGTGAGGTCGAGATCGCCGAGGCGGTGGCGGCCGGCCTGTCGAACCAGCAGATCGCGGTGCAGCTGACGATGAGCCTGTCGACCGTCAAGACGAACGTGTCCCGCATCCTGACGAAGCTGGGGCTGGTCAACCGGGTCCAGATCGCCCTGGTCGTGCACGGCGTCACGCCGCGCGAGCCCTCCCGCTGAGGACCTAGCGGCGCGCCGGGTCCGCGGCCGCCGACAGTCGCGCAGCGTCGTGGGCGACGAGGTCGCGGTACGTCGGGCAGTCGTCGAGGAGCTCGCTGTGCGTGCCCTGCCCGACGATCCGACCCTCGTCCACGACGACGATCTGGTGCGCGGACCGAACGGCGACCAGCCGGTGCGAGACGGTGACGACGGTGCGCTGCGCGAGCAGGTCCTGCACGAGTGCGTCGAAGACGCTCTCCGTCGCGGTGTCGACGTTCGACGTCGGCTCGTCCAGGAGCACGACGTCGCTGCTCGACAGGAGCAGCCGCGCCCACGCGAGGCGCTGCCGTTCCCCGCCCGACAGTGCGATGCCGCCGTCTCCGATCGTCAGCTCCAGACCACGCTCTGCCGCACCGGCGAGGCCGACCCGTGCGAGAGCCCTGAGCATCGTCGCGTCGTCGAGCCCGGGATCGGCGAGCAGGAGGTTGTCCCGCAGGGAGGTCGCGAGCGCGGGCGCGTTCTGCTCCACGTAGTCGATCCTGCGCCGCAGCGACCGGGCGTCGAGGAGTGCGGCGGGGTCGCCGAACACCCGCAGCTCACCGTCGGTCGGCTCGTACAGCCTCTGCAGGAGCGACAGGAGAGTGCTCTTGCCCGATCCGGACGGGCCGACGATCGCAGTGTGCTGGCCGCTGGGCACGACCAGGTCGACGTCGTACAACCCCCGGCCCGGCTCGTACTCGAAGCTGGCCCGCACGAGCTCGAGCGCGGGCACCACCCCGCCAGGCCCCGCGCACGGCAGCCCGCCCTGCGGCTCGGTGGGCTCCTGCATCAGCTCGTCCACCCTGGCGAGGGCGGCCACGCCGGTCTGGATGCGGGTGAGCGCCCCGAGGAGCTGAGCGGTCGGCAGGATCACCATGAACAGGTAGACGAGGAACGCGACCAGTGCGCCGAGCGTGAGCTCGCCGTTCCCGACGCGGATCCCGCCGACGAGCAGGACGGCGAGGAGCGCGCCCTGCGTTGCGATCCCGATCACGGGCTCGACGGCGGCGCTGAGCCGCGCGACCTGCAGCCCGAGGCCCCACGAGCGGCGCGCGTCGGTGGCGATCCGCGCCGTCCGCCCGTCCTCGGCGGCGTAGGACCGCACCAGCCGGATGGAGCTGAGAGCGGAGTCGAACTCCGCGCCGAGCACGCCGAGCGACGCCTGGTAGCGCCCGGTGGCCCCCCGCAGCCGTCTGGCGAACGGCGTGATCATGACGATGGCGAGCGCGATGAGCACGCCCGTGAGCACGGTCAGGCGGGGGTCGATCAGGGACATCATGACGAGGGACCCGACGACCAGGACGGCCGACGACGCGACCTCGATCATCCCGGCCGCGAGCACCTGCCGGACCAGCGAGGTGTCGGCGGTGAGTCGTGTGACGAGGTCGCCGCGCCGCGTGGTCTCGAGCCGACGTAGCGGGAGGCGCAGCGCGTGCTGCGCGAGGGTCGCGCGCAGGTCCAGCGTGACGGACTCGGACGCGGACATGACGAGGTAGACCGCAGCGCCCCGGCACAGCGACTCCGCCACGACGGCGAGCGCGAGCACACCGACGAGTGTCAGAGGCGGCGCGTGCGTCCCGGCCGTGTCGACGAGGCTCTGGAGCACGGCGGGCTGCACGAGCGCGAGCCCGCTCGCGGCCAGGGTGACGACGGCGGCGGCGAGGAGTCGACGGCGGTGCGGCCGGAGCAGCGCCAGCACCGGTGTCCGTGGGTTCGTCGGCATCGTCGCGCCCTTCCGAGGTCGGGGTGCCAGCCTGGCGCGCGAGCACCGCGGGAGCATCGGCCGAAAGTTGGCACGCCATCAACTGTCGTCGTCGCCCGGTCCTCCGAGGTGCGCTCGACGGGGACGCGTCAGCAGCCCCGTCGGTGAGGACCGGACCGCCCGCACGTCGGCGTGGGCGGTGTCGACGTGGGTCGCAGCCGCGTCGGCCGCGACCGCGCGTCGCGCTGATCACACGTGCCGACATCATGTCGACAACCCCGGCAGTGCGTGCCTACTCTTGCCGACATGGTGTCGACAAGAGTAGGTGAGTAGCCGTGTTCCTCGCATTGCGTGAGCTCTCGTTCGCCCGTGGACGTTTCGCCCTGATGGGCTCGGTCGTGGCGTTGATCGGTGTGCTGATGGTGCTCCTGTCGGGGCTGTCGGTCGGTCTCGTCAACGACGGCGTCTCCGGTCTGAAGCAGCTGCCCGTGTCCTCGTTCGCCTTCCAGCAGGACGTGGACAAGACGGCGGCGTTCACGCGCTCGGTCGTCGACGTCGACGCCGCCGAGACGTGGCGCGCCGCCGACGGCGTCGCCGACGCCGGCCCGTTCGGGCTGTCGCTGGTGAACACGCGCACCGACGGCGGGCTCGACCTCGACCTCGCCCTGTTCGGCGTCGAGCGTGACTCGTGGCTCGCGCCCGAGGCCGAGTCCGGCAGCGCCCTGACCGGCGCCGGCCAGATCGTGCTCCCCGACACCCTGCTCGACGAGGGCGTGGCCGTCGGTGACGTCGTCACCATCGACCAGGTCGGCACCGAGCTCGAGGTCGTGGGCTTCGTCGGCGGCCAGCACACGTTCGGCCACGTCGACGTCGGCTACGTGGACCTGCCCACCTGGCAGGAGATCCGCGCAGGCGTCCGCCCCGGTGAGGCCGTGCCCGAGCACGCCTACCAGGAGGTCAGCGCGATCGCCGTGCGCAACGACGGCGCCGGGCCCGACCTGGCGGCCGTGGACGGCGCCGCGGGGATGACTTCGCTGACGCTCACCCAGTCGTTCGCCGCATCGCCCGGCTTCACGGCCGAGACGTCCACGCTGCAGCTCATCCAGTTCTTCCTGTACGCGATCTCGGCGCTCGTCGTCGGCGCGTTCTTCACGGTCGTGACGATCCAGCGCAAGAACGAGATCGCGGTGCTGCGGGCCATGGGCGCCAGCACGCGGTACCTGCTGCGGGACAGCCTGACCCAGTCCGCGATCCTGCTGCTCGGCTCCACCGCGCTCGGCGTGGGCATCGGGCTGCTGCTGGGCGCGAGCGTCTCCGCGACCGCCATGCCGTTCGCGCTCGAGCCGGCGCCGATCGTCGCCGCCAGCGTGGCGCTCGTGGTGCTCGGCATGGTGGGTGCGGCCTCCGCCGTCACCCGCATCACCCGCGTCGACCCCCTGACCGCACTTGGAGGCAACCGATGACCGCCACCCCGGTGACCACCCGCGCGGGGCTGTTCATGGCCGGCGTGACGCTCACGCACGGCGACGGCGACAGCACCGTCACGGCGCTCGACGACGTGAGCCTGACCGTCGAGCCCGGTGAGCTCCTGGCCGTCGTCGGCCCCTCGGGTGCGGGCAAGTCCAGCCTGCTCGCCGTGGCCGGCGGGCTCACCCGCCCGGACTCGGGCGAGGTGTCCGTGGGCGAGGCCGACCTCGTCGCGGCCACGCCGCGGCGCCTGGCGGCCATCCGCCGGACGCAGATCGGCTTCGTGTTCCAGAGCGGGAACCTGCTGCCCGCCCTGACCGCGATCGACCAGCTGCGCCTGCCGCTGCACCTCGGCGCGGTCACCGACCCGCGTGACCCGATGGAGCTGCTCGAGGAGGTCGGCATGGCGGAGCGCGCCACGCGGCGTCCGCACCAGCTGTCCGGCGGTGAGCGTCAGCGCGTGGGCATCGCGCGTGCGCTCATGACCCGTCCGCGGCTGCTGCTCGTCGACGAGCCGACGGCGGCCCTGGACCGCGCCCGCAGCCAGGAGGTCGTCGCGCTGCTGGCCCGTGAGGCGCACCAGCACGGTGTGGCGACGGTCATGGTGACGCACGATCATGACGTGCTGCACCACTGCGACCGGGTTCTGGAGATGATGGACGGTCGACTACTCCCGCACACCGACTGAGACCACGGAGGTCCCCGTGCCGCGCATCAACGCCGCCACCGTCGCCGAGCACCGCGCTCGTCAGCGGCGGGCCGTCCTCGATGCGGCGCGCGACCTCCTCGCCGAGACCGGCCTCGCCCCCTCCCTCGCGGAGGTGGGGGCGCGGGCCGGTCTCGCGCGCTCCAGCGTGTACCAGTACGTGCGGTCGCGTGACGACCTCATGGCGGAGGTCGTCGCCGACGTCTTCCCCGGCTGGGCCGACCGCATCCGCGCGGCCATCGCCGCGGCGCCCACGCCGGGCACGCGGGTCTGGGCGTACGTCGAGAGCAACGTCGCCTTCTTCTCCGGCTCGGAGCAGCGTGTCGCGCGCGCGCTGGGCTCGGTGGTGGACCCCGCGATCCTGCACGGGCCCCTGCAGGAGTTCCACCTCGCCCTGCAGGAGCCGCTACGCGACGCGCTGCGGGACCTCGGCGAGCCCGAGGTCGACACGGTCGCGGACCTCGTCGACGCGATGCTGCTGAGCGCGACCCAGCAGATCCGCGGCACCCAGCACGGCGGCGACGCCGACGAGCACCGGGCCGCGCTCGCGCCGCTGCGCCGCGTGCTCGGCCCTTACCTCGGCCTCGCCGCGACCGACTGAGCCTCGCCGCGACCGACCGGGCGCCGCGGGTCAGGCGAGCTTGTCGAGCACCCAGATGCGCGGGTGGTGGCCCTTGGCGTAGACCCGGACGGGCGGACGCGGCCGCCACAGGGCGTCGGCCGCGCGCACGGCCGCTTCCATGACCTTGACCTCGTGCGTGAGCACGACGAGCCGCGCGCCGTCGGCGGCGACCTCGTGCGCGGCGCGCAGCAGACCGCTGTGCAGCGCCGCGGCCCCGGAGTGGGAGCCGTGCAGCGTGCCCCAGGGCGGGTCGGCGAGGATCAGGTCGGCGGGGCGGACGTCGGCGCCGGGGCCGGTGGCCCACGACGACGGGTGCAGCGCATCGGCCCGCACGAGCGCGGCCCGGCGCGTCAGACCCGCGGCCTCGAGGTTGTCGCGTGCGGCGGCCAGCGCGTCGTCGTCGTGGTCGATCCCGACCGCCGCTGCGGCCGGCCCGGCGAGCAGGCGCTCGATCAGCAGCGTGCCCGAGCCGCACATGAGGTTGAGCACGCGCTCGTCGGCGCGCACGCCGGCCAGGCGCACCATGGCGGCGGCGATCGTCGCGTTGGCCGCGCCCGGGAAGTCCGTGACCCGCCAGGTGCGCGCGGACAACGGTCGCGGCCCGACGCGGACCAGCACGTCCCAGCCAGGGTCGACGTCACCGTCGCGGCGGGCGCCGCGGCGGACCTTCACGACGAGCTCGCCGTCGGTCGGGTCGAGCTTGAGCCCGGTCGCCCGCGCGAGCTCGTCGCCGAGCCGCGCGAACGTCGGGGAGTCCGCGCCCGCGGCCTCGAACCGGAACGTCGAGGACCCCGCGACCCGCAGCGACGCGTAGACCGCCTCGACGATGCGCGTCAGGTGCTCGCCGGACAGCAGCGAACGCGGCCGCGGCACGTCGTGGTGCAGCACGACGAACGCGGCGACGGCCGTGCGCAGGCGGCGCACCTGCGCGAGGCGGTCGGCGGGCAGGTCGACGACGAGCGCGTCCTCGCGTCCCGCGACCGGCCGCGGCGCGACGTCGAGCACCTCGCGGACCTCGTCGGCCAGGACGTCGCCGAGGCCCTGCAGGAACGTCAGCTCGACGCGCGTCGGGCGGTGGCCCGGACGGGTGGGGGTGCGCGGGGCGGTGCGCGCCGAGCGCCCGCGCCGCTCGGAGGGGGCCGCGCGGCCGGCTCGCGGTGCGGCGTCGTCCTTGCGCGACCCGCTGGCGGGCCGGGAGCGGCGGGACGAGCCTGGTCCGCCGGAGGAGCCTCGTCCGCCGGAGGAGCCTGGTCCGCCCGACGAGCCAGGGCGGTCGGAGGGGTCGGGGTGCTGCGGGCGGCCGCGGCGGGAGGGTGGCACGCGGCGGGTCAGGCGACGACCGCGGCGGGCAACCGCGCGGCCTCGTCGTCCGGGTGCCGCTCGTCGGCGGACGGCTCGACCGTCAGGACGCCGACCGCGCGCAGCACGAACGCCTCGGTCTGCTCGATCGCGCGCTCGCGCTCGGGCCCGTCGTCGGGGACGCCCCGGCCGGACAGGCACGCGTTGACGAGCGGGACGGTGGTGTCGAGGTCCTGCTCCGGGAACGCGCCCGACGCGATGCCGTCGGTGAGGATCTCGCGCAGGATCCGCTCGACGACCACCACGTGCTCGCGCACGCGCTGCTGCGTCTGGCGGGACAGGACGCTGCGCAGCTCCGGGCCGGGGGCCACGTGGTAGACGCGCTTGAGCTGGATCTGCTGGCTCACGTAGGTGCGCAGGCGCTCGACCGGGTCGTCGAGGTCGTCGAGAGCGCGCTGCAGCGACGCGGCGTACTGCTCGGTCTCGTGCGTGATGAAGCCGACGAGGAGCGCTTCCTTGTCGGGGAAGTGGTTGTAGACCGCGGTGCGGCCGACGCCCGCGGCGTGCGCGATCTCGGCGAGGGTCACGGCGTCGAAGCCGCGCTCCGCCATGAGGGTCGAGAGCGCGGCGAACAGCTTCTGCCGGGTCTGCTCGCGGTGCTCGTGGAGCGACCCGCCGATGATCTTGGGCATGCTGACAGTCTGACACAACATGTCAGATCGCCCGCATCGCGTGCACCCGGCCGCGGACCCGCAGGCCAGGGGCCCGCGATCCGCGTGATCACGCGGCTCCCGCTGCCGATACGGGACTTTGGTCCTTACACTCGGTTCGACCGTCGGTGCCGCCGGTGCACGCGCCGCACCGACCCCGAAGTGCGGGAGGTGCTCGTGCCCACGACGACCGTGCCCACGACGACCGAGCCCACGACGACCCTGCCCGCCGACGTCCGCGCCGCGCAGGACACCTTCGTGAGCACCGGTCGGCTCGCGGGGTCGGTCCGCCGCCTCGTCGCGGACTCCTGGCAGCGCAGCCGCCGCAGCGGCGTCGACCCCGAGCACCCCGCGCCGCGCGTCGACGTGTCCGCGAACGACCTCGACGGCCTGCGCCGCGCGACGCCCCTGACCGACGCGCTCCCCGTGGTCCGCCGCCTCCTGCTCGACACCGACCCGCAGTGGGTCGCGGCGATGACGGACGCGTCGGGCCGGCTCCTGTGGGTCGAGGGGAACGCGCAGGTGCGACGCGCGGTCAGCGGTGTCGGGTTCGTCGAGGGCGCGGTGTGGAGCGAGGACTGCGCGGGCACCAACGCGCCCGGCACGGCGCTCGCGACCAACCGCGAGGTCCAGGTGATCGGCAGCGAGCACTGGGCGCACCCCGTGCACGCGTTCAGCTGCGCGGCGGCGCCCGTGCACGACGCGCACGGCCGCGTCCTCGGGGTCCTCGACATCACCGGCGGGCCCGTGGTCGCCTCCGGGCTCGCGATGCAGCTGGTCCGCGCGACCGCCACGGCCGTGGAGGCGACGGTCGGGCGCGTCACGACGAGCCCGCCCGCCGGACTCCCGGCGCCGACGCTGCGCGTGCTCGGCAGCCAGGGGGGCACGCTCGTCGTGGACGGCGCCGCGCACCGGCTCACGGGCCGGCACGCGGAGATCCTGCTCCTGCTCGCGGAGCACCCCGCCGGGCTGACGGGCGACGAGCTCGGGGTGCTGCTGTCGCAGTCCGACCTCTCGGGCGTGACCGTGCGCGCCGAGGTGTCGCGGCTGCGGCGCGTGGTCGGCCCGTTGCTGAGCGAGTCGCGCCCGTACCGGCTGACGCGCGCGGTGCGCACCGACGTCGACGCGGTCCGCGAGGCCCTCGCGCTCGGCGACGTCGCGCAGGCCGTCGGCTCCTACACGGGGCCCGTGCTGCCGCGTTCGTCGTCGCCGGGGGTCGAGCGGGTCCGCCAGGCCGTGTCCGACGAGGTGCGCGCCGCCGTCCTCGCGTCGCGAGACCCGAGGGTGATCGTGCGCTGGGCCGCGTCCGACGAGGGCGCCGACGACCTCACCGCGTGGCGCGCGCTCGCGGCGAGCAGCCCCGTCGGCTCCGCGGCTCACCTGCGGGCGAGCGCCCGGCTGGGCCGCCTGGAAGCCGAGCTGGGACCGCACGCGGCGCGCCGAGCCTGACCGTCCCCGTCCCCGCGGCCGGGCCCGGGCACCGATGGCCGCACGCTCGTCGGTGCGGCAAGATGCGTCGGGCGCGGGACGCTCGTCCCGCGCGGGCGCCCTCGCCGTCGGTCGCGACGGTCGTGCGGCCGACGCCGTGGCGAGATCGAGCCGTGGCCCCGACTCGTGACGAGGAGCGCAACACCATGGCGCGCACGTGGGACGACGACCGCCTGCAGGACCTCATGCGCGCGGAGCGGTCGGCGCTCGCCGACGACCTCGCGTCCCTCACCGCGGACCAGTGGCGCCGCACGACGCTGTGCGGGCAGTGGGACGTCGAGGAGGTCGTCGCCCACCTGACGGCCGCGGCGAGCATGAACCAGTGGCGGTGGCTGCGCAGCATGGTGGGCGCGCGGTTCCGCCCCGACGTGCACAACGAGCGGCGGCTGGCCGAGCACCGTGGCCGGACCCCCGCGGAGACGCTCGAGCGGTTCCGCGCGATCGTCGCCAGCACCACCGCGCCGTCCGGGCACACGCCCGCCTACCTCGGCGAGGTGGTGGTGCACGCCCAGGACGTCCGCCACCCGCTGGGGCTGACGACGACCCCGGGCGTGGAGGCGCTCACCGCCGTCGCGGAGTTCTACGCGGCGCGCGACTTCGCGGTCGCGAGCCGCACCCAGGTCGCGGGCCTCGAGCTGCGCGCCGACGACGGCCCCTTCACCGCGGGCGTGGGCGCGGGCAACCCCGTGGTCACGGGCTCGACGCTGGCCCTCGTGATGGTCATGGCGGGCCGGACTGCGTACGCCGTCGAGCTCGACGGCTCCGGCGCGGACGTCCTGCGCTCGCGCCTCGACGTCGTCGCGCGCTGAGCGGGGTCGTCACGACGCGTACGGGCGCGCGTCGGGCATGCTGGCACCAGGCACGACCCTGACGACGCACGACCGGACGACGAGGACGAGGGTGACGACGTGGTGCTGATCGGAGCGCACACGCGGGGTGAGGACCCGGTGGCGGCCGCCGCCGAGACCGGCGCGCAGGCGGTGCAGGTGTTCCTGGCGGACCCGCAGGGCTGGAAGAAGCCGGAGCCGCGCCCGGACGCCGACGCGATCGTCGCGAGCGGCCTCGGTGTCTACGTGCACGCGCCGTACCTGGTCAACGTCGCGTCGACGAACAACCGCATCCGCATCCCGAGCCGGAACATGATCGCCCAGCACAGCGCGGCGGCTGCGACCCTCGGGGCCCGCGGGCTCATCGTGCACGGCGGGCACGTGGGCGCGGGCGACGACCTCGCGGTGGGGATCGACAACTGGCGCAAGACGTTCGAGCGCGCGACCTTCCCGGTGCGCGTGCTCGTCGAGAACACCGCGGGCGGCGAGAACGCGTGCGCCCGCACGCTCGAGGCGATCGCACGGCTGTGGGACGCGATCGGCCAGTACGACGTGGGCTTCTGCCTCGACACGTGCCACGCGTGGGCCTCGGGCCTGGACCTCGAGACCGTGGTCGCGGACGTCATCGCGATCACCGGCCGCATCGACCTGGTGCACGCGAACAGCTCGCGCGACGAGGCGGGCTCGAACCGCGACCGGCACGCCAGCTTCGCGCACGGCACGATCCCGCCCGAGCTCATCGCGCACGTGGTCCGTGAGGCCGCCTGCGACGCGATCGTCGAGACCCCGGCCGAGGGCCAGGCCGACGACATCGCCTTCCTCCGGGCCGCACTCGCCGGCTGAGCCGTGCAACCGTGATGCAACCTCTGCGTGCCTAGCGTCGCGGACGAGCGTGGCAACGATGCCGCGCCCGGGCGCCACGGCCCCGCCGGCGCCCGTCGCACCCGGAGGGAGCGGCCGCATGACCGTCTACGCAGCACCCGGCAAGCCCGACAGCCTGGCCACGTATCGCGAGCGCTACGACCACTGGATCGGCGGCGAGTTCGTCGCCCCGGCAGCCGGTCGGTACTTCGAGAACCCGAGCCCCGTCACCGGCCACACGTTCACCGAGGTGGCACGAGGCGACGCCGACGACATCGAGCGCGCGCTCGACGCGGCGCACGGTGCCGCGCGCACGTGGGGGAAGACCAGCGCGACCGAGCGCGCGGTGATCCTCAACAAGATCGCCGACCGCATGGAGGCCAACCTCGAGATGCTCTCGGTCGCGGAGACCTGGGAGAACGGCAAGCCGATCCGCGAGATCCTCGCGTGCGACCTGCCGCTCGCGATCGACCACTTCCGCTACTTCGCGGGTGCGATCCGCGCGCAGGAAGGGTCGATCTCCGAGATCGACGAGGACACGATCGCCTACCACTTCCACGAGCCGCTGGGCGTGGTCGGGCAGATCATCCCGTGGAACTTCCCGCTGCTCATGGCCACATGGAAGCTCGCACCGGCGCTCGCGGCGGGCAACACGGTGGTGCTCAAGCCGGCCGAGCAGACCCCCGCGTCGATCCTCTTCCTCATGGAGCTGATCGCGGACCTGCTCCCGCCGGGCGTGCTCAACGTCGTCAACGGGTTCGGCGTCGAGGCCGGCAAGCCGCTCGCCTCGTCGTCGCGGATCCGCAAGATCGCCTTCACGGGCGAGACGACGACGGGCCGCCTGATCATGCAGTACGCGTCGCAGAACATCATCCCGGTGACGCTCGAGCTCGGCGGCAAGAGCCCGAACATCTTCTTCGAGGACGTCGCCCGCGCCAAGGACGACTACTACGACAAGGCGCTCGAGGGCTTCGCGATGTTCGCCCTCAACCAGGGCGAGGTGTGCACGTGCCCGTCGCGGGCGCTGATCGCCGAGTCGATCTACGACGACTTCCTCGCCGACGGGATCGCGCGGGTCAAGGCCATCAAGCAGGGCAACCCGCTCGACACCGAGACGATGATCGGCGCGCAGGCGTCCAACGACCAGCTCGAGAAGATCCTCAGCTACTTCGACATCGGCAAGGCCGAGGGCGCCAAGGTGCTCACGGGCGGTGAGCGCGCGCACCTGGACGGCGACCTCGCCGACGGGTTCTACGTGACGCCGACCGTGTTCGAGGGCAAGAACTCGATGCGCATCTTCCAGGAGGAGATCTTCGGGCCGGTCGTGGCCGTCACGTCGTTCTCCGACTACTCGGACGCGATCGCGATCGCCAACGACACGCTGTACGGGCTGGGTGCGGGCGTGTGGTCGCGCGAGCAGGCGACCGCCTACCGGGCGGGCCGTGACATCCAGGCGGGCCGCGTGTGGACGAACTGCTACCACGCGTACCCGGCGGCCGCGGCGTTCGGCGGCTACAAGGGCTCGGGCGTGGGCCGCGAGAACCACAAGATGATGCTCGACCACTACCAGCAGACCAAGAACCTGCTGGTCAGCTACTCGGGCACCAAGCTCGGGTTCTTCTGAGAGCTGGGACCGGCTGATCGTCGGCGGACCGCGCGCCCCCGCTCGTCGGGCGGTGCGCGGTCCTGCGGCGCATGCTGGCAGGACGACGAGGAAGGAGGCCGACCCGTGGCCACGTCGCAGGTCGAGCGCGTGGCGGTCACCCCCGCCGCGGCGCAGCTGTTGCGCTCGCTGCGCGCGCAGCACGGCGAGCTCATGTTCCACCAGTCCGGGGGCTGCTGCGACGGCTCGTCGCCCATGTGCTACCCCGCGGGCGAGTTCCTCACGGGCGACGTCGACGAGCACCTGGGGGACCTGGAGGTCGGCGACGACGAGACCGGCCCGGTGCGCGTCCCGGTGTGGATGACGAAGGCGCAGTACGAGTACTGGAAGCACACGCACCTGACGATCGACGTGGTGCCCGGCCGGGGCGCGGGGTTCTCGCTGGAGGCGCCGGAGGGGGTGCGGTTCCTCATCCGCTCGCGGGTGCTGACCGATGACGAGTACCGCGAGCTGCAGGCGACGGGCGTGCTCTGACGGGGCGGCACGGGCGCGGCAGATCCGCTCCGCCGAGCGGGCCCCGAACGCCGTGCACGGTTGCTAGCGTGCCGTCATGACGACCGAATCGAGCGCGTCCGACCAGATCGTGCCGGACGAGAAGGACTGGACCTGGGTCCTGCACGAGCGCTGCGACGAGTGCGGCTTCGCGGCCGCGGACGTCGATCCCCACCAGATCGGCGCGACCGTGCGCGACCTGCTCCCGCGGTACGTCTCGGCGTTGCACCGCGAGGACGCCGACGTGCGTCCCGAACCGGCGGTCTGGTCCACGCTCGAGTACTCGGCGCACGTGCGTGACGTGTTCCGCGTGTTCGGCGAGCGGCTCGACCTCATGCTCGCGCACGAGGACCCGCTGTTCGAGAACTGGGACCAGGACGCGACGGCGGTCGAGGACCGCTACGACCTGCAGGACCCGGCGGTCGTGGCCGACGAGCTCGTGGAGGCCGGCGAGGCGACCGCGGCGGCGTTCGACGCGGTGGCCGACGACGCGTGGGAGCGCTCCGGGCGCCGCTCGAACGGCTCGTTCTTCACGGTGCGGACGCTCGGGCAGTACTTCCTGCACGACGTGGTCCACCACCTGCACGACGTGCGCGCCTGACGTCGTCGTCCACACCGTCACCCGTTCGTCCACAGGGCTGTCCACACCCGTGGGTATCTGTGCGTGAGCGTCTGTGGACAACGTCCGCCGATACCGTGGACGACGCGCCCCGTCCGGTGCACGAACGGTTAAGCACCCGGTAGCACCGCGAACGAAACATCCCGGCAGCATCCAGGCCCTACCGTGCGCGCATGGACGTTGCGCTCCCGGCCGCGCTCGACGGCAGGCATGTGCTCGCACTCCCGGCAGGGACGGACCTGCTCGCCCTCGCGCGGGCCTGGTTCCCCGATGCCGCGTGGGAACGCGCGCCCGTCGCCGCGCCCGCGGCCCGGCCCATGACCGGGGCCAGGTTCCGCGGGATGGTCGTCGACGACGGCGGGGCGGCCGTGCCCGGGCGGCTGCCTCTCGCGGCCGCGGTGATCGTCGGGCCGCACCCGCTGAGCGTCGACGAGGCCCGCGCCGCGCGGCTGCGCACGGACGGGTCCGTGGACCTGTACGCGCTCGAGGGTGAGTCGACGCCGCAGGTCACGGCGTGGTGCGTGGCCGCGGCGCGGCGCAGCGGGGGGACGCTCGTGCCGGCGGGACGCACGCAGGTCGTCGTCCCCGACCCGCAGGCCGCGCCCGGGCTCACGCTGTGGTCACCCGTGCCGATGTCGCCGGGCGACGTGCTGCCGCTCGTGCGCCCCGCGATGATCGGCGCGCGCGTCGCCCCCAGCGAGCTGCCCACGCCGTCGGGGACCGACGGGCCGCCGGAGTGCGCGGTCACGGCGCAGTTCGAGTACGACGGTGCGGTCACGCTGCGCTCGTCGCGCGGCACGGACGTGCCCGCGGTGCTCACGACGCTCGACTGGCGCGAGTACGGGCCCTGGGCCTACCGCGTGCGGTGGCACCCGCCGGACGGCGAGGACCCGGACTCGGCGCTGTCCGCGATCGCTCGGCAGCGGGTCGCGCCGACGATCGCGCGTGTCACCGCCGCGCTGTGGCGGGCCGCGGGTGGGACCGTGGTCGACGAGGGCGGGTTCGTCGTCGAGCCCGCCGAGCTCACGCGTCGCGCGGTCCCGCCGCGCTGACCGCGCGCACCGCTCGTCCGACGGGCCCGCGACGGGTCCTGAGCTGCTCAGCCCTGTGCCGGCTGCTCGTCGTCCTCGCCTGGGACGGGCGCGCCGTCCGGCCACGCGGCGATGCACACGCGGTTGCCCGCGCGGTCCGACAGGATCCAGCTCGCGGGCGCCCCGGACTCCTCGACCACACGACCCCCGGCGGCGAGCGCGGCGGCCAGGCGGGACTCGGCGTGCTCGCGCGCCACGGAGACGTCGACGTGCATCGCGTGCCGCAGCGGCCGGGCCGGGTCGAGCTCCTGCATCCACACGGTCGAGCCGTGGCCCAGCGGGTCGATGCTGTTGTCGTCGGACGCCTGCGCGTAGCCCAGGACGGCGCGCCAGAACCCGAGGTCGGTGTCGTCGGGCGGGGCGGAGACCGCGAGCTGGACCTCCTGGACCGCGGCCCGGTCGGCGACGGCGCCGTGCGTGCGCGCGACCGCCGAGATCACGCGGGCGAGGTCGACGTGCCGCTCCTCGAGGTGCCACAGGTCGCGCGTGAGCCGCACGCCGAGCTGCCCGTCGGTGATCGACAGGTGGACCCCCGAGCCCTCGAGCCCGTGCACGCCCGCGACGTCGACGGCCATCGCCGCGGCCGCGGCGAGCGACGGGACGCGGAACACCGCCGCCGCACCGCCGTGCAGCACCACCCAGTCCTCGAGACCGTCCGCCGCCAGGAACGCCCGCCAGCCCGCTTCGCTCATGGATGCCTCCCAGGGCGAACCTAGCGCCGTGGCCCCGGCAGGGCAGCCGGTCAGACGAATGCGGGTGAGCCGGACGGCACCAGGTCCACCTGCACGGTGAGCTTCGAGCCGCTGCCCTCGGTGAAGATCACGCCCCGCAGCGGCGGCACGTCGTGGTAGTCGCGCCCCCACCCGAGCACCACGTACCGGTCGTCGACGAGCTGGTCGTTGGTCGGGTCCGCGTCGACCCACCCCGCGCCCGGGACCCACACGGACACCCAGGCGTGGGACGCGTCGGCGCCGCGCAGCTTCTCGCGCCCGGCCGGCGGCCGCGTCTCGAGGTACCCGCTGACGTAACGCGCGGGTACGCCGTGCAGCCGCAGCGCGGCGATCATGAGGTGCGCGAAGTCCTGGCACACGCCGGTGCGCTGCGCGAGGAGCTGGCGCTGGGTCGTGGTGACCGTCGTCGACCCCGTGCGGTACGTGAGCTCGTGGCGGATCCGGTGGCACAGGTCGACGACGACCTCGGCGAGCGCACGCCCCGGCGCGAACGACGGCTCGGCCCACGCGCGCACCTCGTCGACGAACGTCACGTGCGTGGACGGCAGCACCATCTCGCGCAGCGCGACGAGCGCGTCGGGCGACATCGCCGCGGCCTCCGAGCCGGACTGCACCGACGCCGCGGTCTCGTCCCACGCGACGGTCGGCAGGCTCGCCGCGTCGGGCTGCGGCCGGGTGACCTCGATCGTCGAGCGCGCGGTCACGACGAGCCGGGTGTGCGGCTCGGTGACGCAGTAGTACGTCGTGCGGTTGCCGAAGTAGTCGTGCTGCACGGCGGTGTCGGCGGGGGCCGGGTCGAGCTCGACGTGGCTGGTCACGCACGTCTGCCCGGGCAGGTCGCGCGGGGTCATGACCGTGCGCCCGTAGGAGTCGGTGACCTCCTGCGGGTAGGTGTACGTGGTGCGGTGCACGAGGTCGTACGTGCGGCTCACGGCGCCTCCTCCTCGTCGCCCGCGTCCCAGGGGTCGTCGAGCGCGCGAGCGGCGAGCGGCCGCGCGAAGTGCACCTTCTCGATCTCGTCGGCGACGGCCAGCAGGCGCCACTGGATCGAGTCCAGCGTCTCGGCCAGCCGCGCCCGTCGTCCGTCGGCGTCGCGCGCGGCGGCCGCGGAGGGGTCGAGCTCGGCGACGAGGTCGAGCACCTGCGTGAGCAGGCGGTCGCGCTCGTCGGTGCTCCGGGCGCGCATCGGGACGCCCGCCAGGTCGCGGCGCAGGCGGTCGAGCTGGAACGCGAGCGAGCGCGGGTTGGCGTCGTCGAGCAGCAGCAGGTCGAGCACCGCGGTGACGCCCGCGTCGTCGGGGTAGCGGCGGCGGAACGTGATCGACGAGTCGTGCGCGAGCACCACGGAGTCCACGACGTGCGCCTCGACCGTGCGGGGCAGCGGTTCGACGAGCGTGCGGCGCAGCGCGGCGACGACGTGCTGCGCACGCTCGAGCCGACGACCCGCGTCGAGCAGGTGCCAGCCGACGTCCCGGACGAGGCCCTCTGCGACGATCCCCGCGACCGCGAGCAGGCCCTCGAGCGTGCGGTCGAGCACGGGCCGCAGCCCGGCGGTCGCCGCGCGCGCGTCGTCGAACCGGCCCAGGTCGAGCCCGACCTCGGGGACGCGCTGGCGTGCGCGCTCGGCCCGCAGCGCGCGGTCGATCCGGGCGAGCGGCCCGAACGTGTCGGTCGAGAGCTGGTCGCGCACCGCCGCGGCGGCGTTGCCGAGTCCCGCCACGGACGCCGCGATCGACTCGGGGCGGGCGCGGTCGAGAGCGAGCTCGCGCAGCGTGGGGGCGTGCGTCGCGTCGTCGGCGGCGTCCGGGTCGACGAGCGCGCCGACGAGCACAGCGAGCGCACGCCCGCCCGCGGACCGCGGCCGCCCGTGGAAGTCGTCCCACCGGTCGACGACGACGCGCAGGTCGCGCGCCTGGTCCTCGGCGCGTTCGGCGTAGCGACCCAGCCAGAACAGGTTCTCCGCGGTGCGCGGCGAGATCCCGACTCCCGCGCGGCGCGCGACGGTCACCTCACCGGCACTCTCGGTCGCCTCCGCGGGCTGGTCCGCGCCCGCACCGGCGAGCACCCACACGTCCTTGGCGACCGCGCCGGTCCGCGACGAGACGACCGGTCCGTCCGCGACGCGCGCGAGCCCACCCGCCATGACCGTGTACGCACCGCGGTGCGCCACCGCGAACGTGCGCAGCACCCCGACACCCGAGTCCGTCCGCGCCGACCGACCGCCGGCGGGCCCGTCGTCGGGGCCGGGCAGGTCCACGACCGCCCCGCCGCCGACGCGCGCCTGCCCGGCCCAGCGCCACGGCTCGGCGGCGATCCGTGCCGCGAGCGCGTCGCGCGCGGCCGCGTCGAGGGTCCACCCCAGCACGCCGCGTTCCTCGCGGGACAACGGGATCAGGACGAGGTCTGCGAGGTTCGCGAGCACGTGCGACGCCGACGACGCCTCGCCGCACCACCAGGTGGGCGCGGACGGCAGCAGCAGGTCCTGGTCGAGCACCGTGCGCGCGAGGCGCGGGAGCGCCGCGATCACCGCGGGGTTCTCGAGCACGCCCGACCCGAGCGGGTTGACGACCGAGAGCGTCCCGGCGCGCACGGCCCGCACGAGCCCCGGGACGCCGAGGCGTGACCCGGCGCGCAGGTCCAGCGGGTCGCACCAGGCTGCGTCGACGCGACGCAGCAGCACGTCGACCGGCTCGGTCCCGCCCAGTCCCCGCACCCACAGCCGACCGTCGCGCACGACGAGGTCGGAGCCCTCGACGAGGGGCAGCCCGAGCATCGAGGCGAGGTACGCCTGGTCGAACGCGGTCTCGGAGCCCGGCCCGGGCGTGAGCAGCGCGATGCGGGGCTGCGGCGCCGACGGCGGTGCGACGTCGTGCAGCGTCTGGCGCAGCGCGCGGAAGAACGGGCCGAGCCGCTGGATCGGGGTCTGCCGGTACACGCCTTCGAGCACCTGCGCGACGACGCGTCGGCTCTCCATCGCGTACCCGGCCCCCGACGGCGCCTGGGTGCGGTCGACGAGCGCGAGCCACGTGCCGTCGTCGTCGCGCGCGAGGTCGGTGGCGGTCAGGACGAGCTCGCGCCCGCCCGGCAGACGCAGCCCGTCGACCGTGCGCAGGAACCCGGGGTGCGCGACCACCGAGGTGGGGGGCAAGAGCGAGTCCGTGAGCAGGCGTCGGGCGCCGTAGAGGTCCTGGAGCACGGCGTCGAGCAGCTCGGCGCGCTGGGCGATGCCGGCGTCGAGGCCCGACCACTCGTCCTCGTCGATCACCACCGGCGCGGGGTCGAGCCGCCACGGCTCGTGCTCGGCCGCGGTGCCGTACGTGACGCCGTGGTCGGCGAGCAGCGCCTCGGCCTCCGTGCGGGCGCGGGCGAGGTCCGTCTCCGTCGGCATCGGGGCGTGCTCGGGCAGCCAGTCCCACGTGCCCCCGGGGCGTGCGCCGGTCGGCCCGGCGGAGGAGAGCACGTCCATCACAGCCCGAGTCTGACGCACGACCAGGCCAGAGGGCTTGCGTCTCGCATCGTGGTCGGACCCCTCAAATACTTGACCACATCAGTCGGATTAGAGAGTCTTCGGCCCACGGGGGTCGGCCGTCGGGGGACGGGCCGACCCCCTGACCTTTCCCCACCCCCCGCAGCGTCCCCCGCACCACCCGCGACCCAGCGGTCCCTCCGGCCATATCGACGGCAGGCCTGATCAACCGCTGCCTCGCTCCCCCCACCACCCGCGACCCAGCGGTCGCTCCGGCCATATCGACGGCGGGCCTGCTCAACCGCTGCCTCGTGGGCGGTGGGTGGACGACGGGGCCCGCGCTGCGGGTCGGCGTCTCCTCGCGCTCCGGGAGTGGACGCTGCGTCACTGCGAGGGCGTGGGGGTGCGGTCAGGCGAGACAGGGGTTGCTCCGGGCGCGGGGTGGTCGGGCCTGAGTAGGTGCTGGGTCGTCGGGGTGGTGGTGCGGCGAGACAGGGGTTGCTCCGGGTGCGGGACGTCGAGGCCTGAGTAGGTGCTGGGTCGTCGGGTGGGGGGTCTGGGGTCTGGGGTCAGGGGGTGGGGTGGGGGAGGAGGTCGGTGAGGGCGGGGGCGACGTCGATGCCGAGCTCGCGGCGCAGGAGGCGGCGGTGGTCGTCGAGCGCGCGGTACGCCTCGGCGCGGTTGCCCTCGGCGAGGAGCGCCTCGAGGAGCAGGCGCTGGGCGGTCTCGCGCAGCGGCTCGGCGTGCACGAGCGCCGCCGCGACCTGCGCCGCGGCCGCGGGCTCGTCGGCCAGCCACCGGTAAGCCGCCCGCTCGAACGCGTGCAGCACCTGCTGCCGCAGCCACGCACGGTCGAGCAGCACGGTGTCGTCGTCCCAGCCCGGCAGCAGCTCGACGGTCGGCCGCACCACCCCGGGCACGCACCGCAGCACCTCGTCGACCGGGACCGTCCCGGCAGCGACACGCGCTGCCCACTCGACGACGTCCGCGACGTCCACCGCCACGCCCGCCCCGAGCCGCACGGTGCGGCGGTGCGCGTCGACGAGGTGCGGGACGGCACGGTGCAGCCGCCACAGCGTGGTGCGCAGGTTGCCGCTCGCCCGGTCGGACGCGCAGTCGGGCCACAGCTCACGCGCCGCCCGGCTCCGCTCGACCTCCGTGCCGTGCCGCGCGAGCAGGACGATCAGGGGCCGCGTCCCGTCGGGCAGGTCGACGTGCGCGCCGTCCCTGGTCACGTAGGGCCCGTCGAGCAGGTGCACGACGAGGCCTGCGGTGCTCACCACGGTCGTCGTCGGCATCGTCGCCCTCCCCGCGCGGACGGCCACGAGGCCGAACGCCCGAGGAGAAGGTGCCCCCGGCGGACGCGTGAGATACCGGCCGGGCCGGGTCAGCTCAGGACCGCGTAGCGCCCCTGCACCTGGATCTCGGTGGCGGACAGGTTCTTCACGGTGATCCAGTACGTCAGCAGGCCCGCGCCCGCGAGCTGGACCTGCACGTCCCACTCGAGCTGCGCGCCCGAGCCGCCGATCGTCGTCGGGACCACGGTCCAGACGACGTTGGCGGCGAGCGGCCACGAGTGCGTGAACCACTTCTGCGTGGCGCCCGCCGGCACCGGACCGGTGAACTGCGTGCCGACCTGCATGTGAGCTCCTTCGTCGGGCGTCCGGCGTCCGCCGGTGCGCGTCAGACGGACGCGACGACGGCGTACCGGCCGTCGACCGTGACGTCCTGGTCTGTGTCGTTCGTGACCGCGACCCAGTACTGGATGCGCTCGCGGGACGTGCGCTGCACGCGCGTCTCCCACCGCACGCCGCCCACGGGCGTCACGGGCGTGCTCGGGACGACCGTCCACAGCGCGTGCCAGCACGCGGGCCAGTCGTAGGTGAACCACGTGACGGTCTGGCGGGCCTTGACCGGTCCGGTGAACTGCGTGCCGACGTACGGGCCGCTGAACTGCGGGAGATGCGGGGCGAGCACGGCGGTGATCGCGCGCTTGCACACCACGCAGAACGGGTCGGTGAGGATGCGCATCTTGCACGTGTGCATCGAGCGGTAGATGCCGCAGCGGGCGCGCGCGCCGCCCTCGAACAGCCCGACCGTCGACTCGGGCACAGGGCTCGGCTGCTCGGAGTCCGGGCCGCCGCAGTTGCCCGCGCCGCGCACGAGCGTGGGCAGCGGGGTGGTCGCCGCGATGAGCTCGTGCCACTTCGTCGTCGCGCGGGCCGTGATCGTCGTGACGTTCGGCTCGACGGGCTCGCCCGTCGTCCACGTGTCCATCGCGTCGCCGTACTCGTCCTCGAGGCGGAACGCGGAGTGCCCGAGCTCGTGGACGCCGATGTCGGAGGCCTGCGGGTGGGTCGAGAACCATGCGACGGAGCCGCCCGCGCCGCCGTAGATCGGGTTGTTGACGATGATCACCGTCGCGTCGACCTCGGGGACCGCGGCGCTCGCGGTGGCCAGGGCGAGGGCCTCGTCGCCCGCGAGCAGCCGACGCGTGCCGGCGACGCAGTACGTCGCGTCGAAGAACGTCGCGGGGGTCTTGCCCGACCCGGGGCTCGGGTCGTCCGCGCAGGCCACGGGCTCGTCGGCGCCGGAGTCGGTCGACGAGACGTCGACGCGGAAGACGTTGAGCGCGCACCAGTTCTCGGTGAACGGGGGCGTCGCGAACAGCTTCGAGACGAACGCCTCGGCGTCCGCGTGGAACTTCGTCAGCTCGGCCGCCTGGTAGCCCTCGGACAGGATCACGAGGCACCAGCGGCTCGCGTCGGGACCGTGGTCGACGATCTTCGTCGTCGAGACCACCGCGCCGTCGGCCGCGCCCATCAGCTCGCCCCTTCCTCGAGCCGGACCTTCGCGAGCTGGCGGGGCGCGAGGCGTGCGGCGTCGGCCGCGTCCGCGTCGGCCCGGCCGCGCACGACGAGCTCGACCCCGCCCGGCAGGTCCGGGACGAGGACCTCGAACGCGCCCTTGACCTCGTCGGCGGCGACGTGGCGCGGCAGCACGCCGTGCCGGTTGTGCACCTCGTACTGCGACCGGATGGGCCGGTGCAGCACCTGCGTGTAGAGGACGGTGCCGCTCGCGTCGCGCACCTCGACCCACGAGCCGCGCGATCCCGCGGCCACGAGCTCGGTGTCGTCGGGCGGGGCGAGCGTCGCGACGCGCCGCTTGGCGGCGACGCGCACCTTCGCGCCCTCGTACGCGAACGTCACGCGCCACGAGGCAGGTTCCGACGCTCCCGTTGGTCCCGACGAGCCTGTGGTCCCCGACGAGCCGGCCGACTCGCCCGCGGCCGCGCGCACCTGTGACGGGCGCAGCGTCGGCCGCCCGGCGTCGCGGTGCTCCTCGCCCTCGCGACCCGGTCCGCCTCGCCCCCTGCCCTCGGTCATGTCATGCCCCCACGAACGCCGTGCCGTCCCAGACCGCCGCGACCTTCTCGCGCACGCTGGACGCCGAGATCTGCCCGGCGGACCACAGCAGCGCGAGCTCGTCGCCGAACCGCGTCACACCCGCGACCAGCCCGGTCGTGTTCGTGAACCGGTTCCACGCGCCGGGCACGCCCGACGACGTCGGCGCGCCCGGGTCGGGCGCGTACCAGCCCGCCGCCGCGAGCACCGGCGCGAGGCGCACGAAGCGGTCGGTCACGGTGGTCTGCGTGCACGCCGTGGCGTCGCAGTCCCACAGCGACCAGGCCACCGACGGCACCGTGCCGGCGTCGGGTGCGGCGGTGTCGAGCACGCGGGCGACCACGGTCTGCGGACCCGCGCCGCCCTCCTGGCCGAGCGCGAGCGCGTCGGTGGCCGGGTCGACGAGCGCCGACGCGGGACTGAGCTCGAGCACGCGGCCGAGGTACGGCAGCAGGTCGGTCGGCGGCAGCATGCCGATCCCCGCGGGTGGCAGCGGCCGGACCGCGGAGAGCACGGGCAGGGTCGCGCCCTGGGCGTGCAGTGCCGCGCGGGCCGCGTCGAACGCCTCCGCGACGTCGTTGCGGACCTGCACGCTCACCGGGATCGACGCCTGCGCCGGCCCGGTGGGGCGGTCGTTGAGCCGCGTCGTCAGGTACAGCGGCGGGAGCACGGGGTCGAAACCCGGCGTCGGGTTGGGGCCTGCGACCCCGAGCGTCGCCGCGAGCACCTGCGCGCGCATCACCGCGTCGTCCTGGATGAGGTTCAGGTACCCGCCGACCTGCGTGATGTTCAGCGGCGGGGGCACGCGGGACGGGAACAGGTCGCCCGACGTGGCGAGCCGGCGCAGGATCAGCTGCTGCGCCTCGAGCATGTCGGGGGCGATCGCCGCGTCCAGGATCCGGGTGAGGGCGTCGATCGCCCGGTCCTCGGCCGTGCTGGCCGCGGGGGTCGTCGTGCTGGTCGTCGGCTCGGACATCGTGGTCTCTTCCGCTGGTCGTGGTGGTGGGCTCGTCGGCTCGTCGGGCTACAAGGTCGGGGCCGTGCCGCCGTCGACGACGCCGCCGCTCCCCGTGCTCGGCGTGGTCCCGGTGCCCGGCGTGGTCCCGGTGCCGGGTGTGGTGCCCGTGCCAGGTGTCGTGCCCGGTGTGGTGCCCGTGCCGGGCGTGGTGGACGCGTCCTTCTTGTCGTTCTTGGCGCCGATCGCACCCGTCACGGCGGTCATGGCCGCCTTCGCCAGCCCCGACGCCTCGCTGATCGTCTTGTTCAGGGAGTCGGCGGTGGTCTCGGTCTGCACCTTCGCCTGCGCCGCGAGCTGCGTGAGCCCGGTGAGGTCGGTGGGCAGGTTCGTCGTGGGCTGCGACGCGATGAGCGCGGTCGCGAGCTCGGCCGGGGTGAGCGCCGTGGGTCCCTGGTTGATGGTGATCATCGGGCTCGACTCGAGCGTCGCGGGCCCGGAGGCGCCGTTCGGCCCGACGAGCTGGTTGCCGCTGCCGAACGCGGTCGCGACGTCGGCGGTCTTCTCGGCCTCGTCGGCCGGGGAGTCCTGCCAGTTCCAGAACCGCGTGAGGTCGATCTTCTCGCTCGACGCGCAGGAGCCGAGCACCGCCTCGCCCAGCACGCCGCGTGCGGGCAGCGTGATGGACGACTGCGGCGGCACGAACGCCTGCCGGTGGAACTTGAGCAGCGCCTCCTGCACGTCGCGCGAGGTGAACCCCGCCTCCTCGGCGAGCGGTGCGGGGATGAAGAACGGCATGAGCGCGGCGTTGCCGAAGTAGCCGATCACCTCGTTGGCGACGCAGTTGAGCAGCGGGACCTGCTGCGACGCGTCGGGGATCCCGCCGGCGGGCACGCCGATCGTGTACTGCTCGAGCATGATCGCCCGCTCCTCGGGCGTGAGCGACTGCCACACCGCCTTGGAGTACGCGACGGTGTTCTGCACGACGTGCTGCAGCAGCCCCTCGATCCGCAGCAGGTCCGCGAACGACAGCTCGGGCGGCAGGCGCTTGGCCGCGACGGGCATGACGACGGGCATGCGCTCGGTGCCGCCCGCGCCGTTGTAGGCCTCGATGACGTCGAGCGGGCCGATCACGGCCGTCGGGTCGGCGACCACGGGACCGCCCAGCTCACGCTCGAGCTCGTCGGCGTTCATCGTGACGTCGAGGCTGCGCAGGATGTCGAAGAGGTTCGTCAGAGAGCCCAGGTCGATGCCCGCGAACGGGTCGGTCTTGTAGCTGAACGTGCGCCACGTGCGCGAGAACTCGAACCGTGACAGCTCGCTGCGCGCGATGTAGTCGGGCAGCGTGAGTGCCGCCGTCCGCGTCTCGAACGCGCCGTTGCGCCGGTCGCGCAGGTTCTGCAGCAGGGCGGCCTTGGTCGCCAGGCCCGTGGTGACCGACGCGCTCGCGGCGGTCATCTTGACCGGCCCGACGCGCGCGCCCGTGTTCGACACCGCGGTCACGTACAGGTCCTCGAACGGCAGGAACGTGCCCGTGATCGTCAGGTTGACGATGTCGGACGCGCTGCCCGACGACGCCTGCACGGTCATCGTCGGGTTGCCCGCGAGCGAGCGCAGCACCTTCAGGCCGCGCACCAGCTCGGGGCGGAACCTGATCCGCGGCTCGATGACGTCGTGGTGGCGCAGCAGGCCGTCGTAGCGCTCGATCAGCTGCGAGCGCGTGTAGCTGCCGGTGGCGAGCGAACGCGGCTGGAACGACGGCAGGAACTGCACGAGCTCGAGCGGCACGAAGGCCACGAGCTGCACGTCGTCGACCTGGCTGCTGACGCCGAAGTGCCGCAGGACCTGCCAGTACTGCATGGTCAGCGCGTGGTTGTGGTTGTGGTTCGTGATCACCTTCGTGACCACCTCGCGTCGCTCGGACGACGAGGCGAGCCGCACGCTCGTGCGCGACGAGCGCCGACGAGCCGCCGCCTGCCGACCCAGGCTCGAGTGGAAGTCCTGCGACGCGTTCGAGACGTAGTCCCGGCTCGCGGTCTGCCAGCTCGACGTCGACCCGGTCGTCGTCGAGTCCGAGTACCCGCCCGCCAGGCCGAGGCCCGCGACGACACCCGAGAACATCGCGCCGATGCCGAGCCCGCCCCCGAAGCTCCCGGACTCCGTGTTGACCTTCATGCGGCTGCCGCCGCGCGCGGACTCGTCGAACGCCGACTGGAACACCGCGTTCGTCGAGGAGTCCGCCTGCTCGTTGTAGGTCTGCATCTCCTCGGCGGTCATCGACTCGAAGTCGCGCACCGAGAGGGTCTCGCGCTCGTCGGACACCGCGATCCGCTGCTGCTCACCCGGGGCGAGCGGCAGCGAGTACACGAGGTCACCCAGCGACAACCCCTGCGGGATCCACGTCTGGTGCATCTTCACGACGTAGCCCATGCCCAGGCTCGCGGCCTTCGGCACCGAGCGCGGGTCCGTCTCGACGCGCGCGAGGTACGCCTGCACGTCGATCGGCTGCTCGATCGGCACCCGTTCGACGATCTCCCACGACCCGAGCTCGCCCATCGCCTCCGCGATCTGCCCCGCACCCAGGTAGCGCCCCAGGCCGACGGTGCTCGCCGAGAGCGACGCGAACGTCCGGTCGCCGCGCGACAGGCGCGACGCGAGCCGTCGGTTGCTCAGCTGCGGCGCGACGAGCCGCACGAGCATCGAGTAGCGGAACCGGTCGACGACGCCCGCGTTGGACCGGAACGACTGCCCGCAGTCGCCCTGCCCGAGCGTGAACATCGGCACCGGCTCCGCGAACTCCGACGGGTCGCCCAGCACGTCGTCCTCACCGGTCGGCACGATCACCTCACCGAGCTGCGCGACGACGCTGCGCGGCAACGGCGTGACGATCTCCTCGAGCGGCAGCACCCCGACGTTCCCGTTGCCCGCGAGCAGGTCGATGCGCCGCAGGCCGTACTCGACGATCCGGTTGCCGCCGCGGATCAGCAGGCGCAGCCCGTCGTCGGGCAGCGGACGTGACGGCAACGCGAGCCGGAACGCGCCACGCGAGTCCGTGCGCGTCTCCGGGTTCGGCCACGGCAGCACCTGCTGGTAGGCGGTGCCGTCCCCCGACGACGCCGGTCCCTGCGGCGGGAGCGCGTGGATCGCGACGAGCGCCGCGGGTGAGCCGTCGGGGTTCACGAACCGGCCCGTGAGCGTGGCCGGGAGCTGCTCGGGCACGATCGGGATGTACTGCACAAGGTCCTTGCGCACCGCGGTCAGGGTGGTGAACACCTGCGCGGTGGCGCGCACACGGTCCTCGAGGACCTCCTTGACCTGGTCGAGGCCGATCTCGACCTGCAGCCCCAGGTCCTCCAGGTCGAGGCTGGGCACCGACCCGCGGCCCTCGAAGTCCCCGCGGGGTCCGCTGCCGTCGGGCGCCTGCCCGTCGGGGACCGGCCCGCCCGGGACCGCCCCGCCCGGCACCGCCCCGCCGGGCACGGGCGTACCGACGGGCGGGTCGCCCACGGTGCCGGTGCGCATCGAGACCTTGATGCCCTGCTTCTCGCGTGCCATGACGTCGCTCCCTGGTCGGCGGCCGCAACGGACCCATCCCACGTCCCGACCGTTTCGCCCCCGTCACCCGCGCGTCACCACCGGTTCTTTCACCCCCCGCTCTTTCACCCCCCACCCCACGACCCAGCCCCTGCTCCGGCCTCTGGCCGCGTTCCCCTGAGCATCCACTGGGACGCGCGCCCCTATCCCGCCGACCCAGCACCTACTCCGGCCACGACCCGCGTTCCCCGGAGCATCCGCTGGCTCGTCCGCCCCCACCCCGACGACCCAGCACCTGCTCCGGCCAGCCCCGCCTTCGCCGGAGCAGCCGCAGGCTCGTGCACCACCTCCCCGCCGAACCCGGGGTCGCCGGTGAGACCCAGCGACGAGCCTTCCGGCATCCGTGCGCTGAGCATGGACTGCCGCGCCTGAACCATTCCTGGTCGTCGGGCGAGCGCGCCCGCGCCGTCGGGCCCGGGCCTGCTCGGGTGCCGCTAGGTTCGGCGTGTGAGTGAACGATTCGCCACGCCGCCGACGGCGGCATGGGTCGAACTGGATCCTGCCGCGTACGGCGAGGCATGGACCCTGTTCGACGCTCGGTTCAGCTTCAGGGCCGGCGTCGATGCCGAGGCGTGGCCCGCGATCCGTGAACCCGTCCCGTCACTGACCTTCGACCTCAGCGTGATCGACGACGGAGCGCCCCGGGGTGCGGCGTACGACGCCATCAATGCCGAGGCGCTGCGAGCGTTCGTCTGGGCGCTGCCGGACGTGGACGAGCTCGTGGTACTCGACTGGCAGCACCCCGGCTACCGGTTCCGACCTGCCGCGCACGCACTGACATGGCGTGCGGAGTGGCAGGTGCCGGTGTATCCCGACGGGGACTACTTTGCGTTCCTCACCCCGGACCTGTCCGAAGGGACCTTCGGGCATCCGTGGGAGGAGACACTCTGCGTGTTCGGGGAACGGATGCGCTCGAGTCTCGGCGCATCGCTCTCGACCTGGTTGCCCATCAAGCGTCGCGACGGGATCGCCCTGTAGGGCCCCTCTGCAGGGTCTCGCTCCTCGGTCCTGGGCGGGTACAGCTCGTCGTCGAGGCCAACGCGCCCGGGCGGCGCCTCTCCCACGTCATACCTCTAGCAGTATGATCGCCGCATGGACGCCGCCACGCTCATCCGCACCAGCCGCGAAGCCGCGGGGCTGAGTCAGGATGCTCTGGCGGCGCGGGCGGGGACATCGCAGCCCGCGGTCTCGCGCTACGAGTCGGGCGCCAGCTCGCCGTCGGTGGAGACACTCGACCGACTCCTGGCGGCGATGGGCGCGCGGCTGGAGCTGAGCGCCGCGGCAGCGCCGCGTCATCTCGACGTTCGTACGCCGCGCATGGCGAAGCTCCGCGCGAACCGAGACCGGGTACGCCGCATCGCTCACCGGCACGGCGCGTCGAACGTCCGGGTCTTCGGATCGGTGGCGCGGGGCGAGGACGGCCCGGAGTCCGACGTCGACCTGCTCGTCGACCTCGACGTCCACGCGCGGGGTCTGCTGCCACTCGCGGCGATCGCCGACGAGCTGTCGGCACTCCTCGCAGAGCGGGTCGAGGTCGCGCCAGCCAGCGCGTTGGCACCGCACGTCGCCGACTCGGCTCTCGCCGAGGCCGTGCCCCTGTGAGCCGTTCGAGCCGGCACAGGCTGGGCGACATCCTGCTCGCGATCGACGCCATCGACCGGGCCGATGCTGCGGCGCAGCGGCACACGGATGACGACGAGGTCCCGGGTCTCGCGCTGGCCGCGATCCAGTTCCACGTCTTCACGATCGGCGAGGCGGTCAAGGCGCTGCCGGCCGATCTCTGAGGTCAGCGTCCCGACGTCCCTTGGTCCGACATCGCGAGGATGCGCGACCTGATCGGACACCACTACTACAAGCTCGATGCGGCTATCGTCCGAGCCACGATCGGCGACCCGCTCGCACGGCTTCGCGTCGCGTGCGAGTCGTTGCTTGCCGACCGCCCCGACTGACTCGCGTACGCGCCCACCCCGCCGGACCGGCCCAGTTGCTGACGCAGCGTCTGCTCCGGCCATTGAGCCGCTTTCCCCGGAGCGTCCGCTGAGTCGCCCGCGCCAACCCTGCCGACCCAGCACCTGCTCCGGCCGCTCGTCGCCTTACCCGGAGTGCCCGCTGGGTCGATGGGGGTCGTGCGGCCGTCCGGTGAGGTCGCGGGCGGCGACGATCTCGTCGTCGGAACCGCCCGGGCTGGCGGGCACGCGGCGGTACGGTCGCGCCGAGGGTGCGGACCTGGGCAGCGGAGGGGGAGCCGTGCGGGCGTGTCGGGTCGCGGGGGTGACGGCGGTTGCGCTCGTCGGTGGCCCGCTGGTCACCGGGTGCGCGGGTTCCGCTGACCCGCAGTCGTCGCCGAACCGCACGGCGCCGACCGGGGGCCACTCGCGGCCCCTGCGGCTACCCGAGTCGGACGGCATGTCCACTCTCTTGGTCCGCACGGACTACTCCGACGACTCGGCATGGCAGGCCGCGGTCGACGCCGTGACCGCGGTGCACGACTCCGCTGACGACGAGTCCTTCGGCGCGTTGATGCAGGTGGTCGAGGCGCCCGAGCTGGATGGCCTGACACCGGAGGACCTGGCGCTGCTGCCTCGCGCCGGGTACCTCTCGCTGCTCGCAGTCGCCGACGCCCGCACGATGATCGACCACACGATCGTGTTCGTCGACCTCAGCGAGCACAACGAGCAGGTGGGTCGGACCTTCCGGGCGGTGCCGCGAGAGGTGGAGCCGATCACGGTGAACCTCGCGCTCGCCAACATGGACTTCTTCGACTTCGCCGACGCGGCGGATCCTGACGGGGTCTTCCGGGGGTTCGCGGCCCCTGAGCCAGAGGCCTGAACCCGCCCGCTCACGTCTGGAGGGGTTACCTGGAGCGTCTGGTGACGAGGGCGATCAGCTCGCGGCTGCAGCCGACGGCGGCGGCCAGCGCGGAGTAGCTCCAGCGGGCGGGGTCCTCCGCGCGGAGGCCGGTGATGAGACGGTCACGCTCGGCCCGGCAGCGGGCGGCCAGCTCGTCGGCCTCTGCCGCCTGCCGGTGGAGCTCGCGTGCGCGGGCGGCGCGGGCGTCGGAGACTCCCCGCACGGGAGCGGCCCGCAGGGGGTCGGCGCTCCGGGTGCCCCGCCGAGGGGCGACACCGTTGCCGGTGCCGCCCCTGGCGGGCCGACGATCGTCGCGCGAACCGTCAGAGCCCACGTGCGAACTCCGTGATCAGCGAGGGCACGGCGGCGTCGAAACCGACGACGTCGAGCATCCCCGCGTCCGTGGGGTCCGCGATCGAGAACTCGGTCGCCGTCATCCCGACGACGACGAGCTTCGCGGCGATCCCGAACCGACGCCGGTACTCGGCGAGGGCCTGGTGCGGGTGGATCTTGCCCGCCCACGTCTCGTTGTCCGTGTAGACGACGAACGTGTCGACCTTCAGCCCCTTCTCGGTGGCGAACTGCATCGGGAGGGAGCAGTCGGTCCCCGACATCGGCATGGCGTCCACGACGCGCAGCGCGTCGTCCAGCCGCTGCCGCGGCGAGATCCGCAGCGGCTTGAGCGCCGTGTCGAACCAGTCGTTCCCACCGGCGTTCGTGGCCCGCGACGTGAACCCGACCGCCGTCGCGGACGGCTCGGTCGCGAGCTGCACGAGCGCCAGCGCGGCCGAGGCCTCACGTGCGGTGATCGGCAGCCCCGAGATCGGCGAGCCCATCGACCCGGACACGTCGACCGCGAGCAGCGTGCGCTTCCCGGACGGCTCCACCGTGCCGAAGGCCCGGTAGAACGCCGCATCGAGCGCGTCGACGACCTTGCGGCTCGGCGACCACTGCCCGCCGCCGCGCGCCGAACGGCCGGACGCGTAGGTGCGCTGCGCGACCAGCACGTTCACCGGGTGCACGCGCGCAGAGCGCAGGCGCCCGGTGTCGACCAGCTGGGCCACGACCTCGTCGGTCCTCCCGCCGAGGTCCGGGAGCATCCCGAGCCGCGTCAGGCGGGGCAGCTGACGCATGAGCGCCGTCTGCGGTACGCCGACGTCGAGCAGGGCGTCCCACACCGCGGTCTCGCCGAGTGCCGCGTCCGGGAGCATCTCCCAGGTCAGCCGGTGCTCGCGCACCAGGCTGACCCAGGTCGCCGTGTCAGTGCCCGTCTGCGCCGCGACGAAGCCCTCGATGAGGGCCGGCGTCGCGTCGCCGACCGAGCCGCGCACGATCCAGTCGAACGTCGCCCGCAGCTCGGGAACCGCCGAGGTCGGGTGCGCCAGGCGCAGCAGGTCGCGGTGCGACCAGCCCTCACGCTGGCGGTACTTGACCACCTGGTAGGCGAGGGCGTCGGGCTCCCGGGAGGTGTACCAGGAACCGACCGCGCGCCGCAGGCCACGACCCCAGCCGCGGAACTGCTCGACGTAGCCGGCGAACAGGAACAGGTGCGTCCCGGTCCGTGCCACCTGCGGCAGCGCCGCCAGGGCGAGCTGCGCCGACTCGGGCACCGACGCCGCGTACGCGAGCGCGAACAGCGCCGCGTTCTGCTTGGGCGCTGCGCCCCGCACGGAGACCTCGACGATGGTGCGGACCAGCGTCTCGGGGTCCTCGTGCGCCATGCGGCCGACGACCTCGGCGTTCTCCCGCGCGAGCTCGCGCGGCGCGGCGTAGTAGGTCCCGCCGTCCACGCCGAGCGTCAGGAAGCGCCGCAGCCGTGCGGCGTCGTCGAGCACGAAGGTGTACCCGCCGGCGGCGTTGAGCCGCTGGCGGGAGTCGGCCCGCTCGCCCTGCGGGGTGCGCCGCAGTCCGAGCGTGCGCAGCACGTCCATCGGAGTTCCTTTCAGTAGGGCGTCGGGGCGGTGGCAGGCGTGGTGCGCGAACCGGGTGGACCCGGCGAACCGGGTTGCCCTCCTGCGAGGGCTTCCGTGACAGGGAGGTAACCGATCCGCTCCGGCCCGCCACCACCGCCGACGTGTGGAGCGGGCATGTGGGTGGCCTCCGGAACGGCGTCGTGCGACACCGGGCAGTACCCCGAGGGGCCGGGAGTCGAACCCGAACTGCCATTCACCAGGTAACCGAAGACGCTCCGGCCCGCTCCGGAGAAGCTCGGGTGGGCGTGTGATGACGCCGGAGTCCTGCTCTACCTGCTGAGCTACGCCACCGAGGTGACGGCGGGACTCGAACCCGCGACCTGGCCATGAGGAGTGGTAACCGACAGTCGCCGGCCCACCCGAGCTTTCTCCGTGTGTTCTGTTGTCGTCGGCGAGTGTAGGGGCCTACATAGCGGGCGACGAGGGAATATGCGAACCGCGCTGTGACGGGGAACGGCGAGGCCCGGGCGGGCATGGTGGCGGCCGCCGGAGCCCGCTGCTCTGCCTGCCTGAGCTACCCACGCATCAGCGTCGGGAGGGAGTCGAACCCTCGACCCGCGTGTCCTGATAACCGATGACCCTCGGCCCGCCCGGGCCGAGGGCCCAGTCTGGCGGCGGAGCGCGCGGCACTCAAGGCGCTATGGCGCGAGCCGACAGGCAGCGAGTCGAGGTGCGGTTCGAGCGGGCGTTCACAACGCTCTGACCTGTGACGATGAGGGAGCGGGTGACGGGAATCGAACCCGCGCCATCAGCTTGTGAAGCAGATGGCTGCGGGTTCTTGAGCCCTCCAAATGTGCCATAACTGCAGGTCAGCGCGGTCTGACGTGACAGTTCGCGCCAGACCGCGCCAGGCCAAGCCGCCTCGCTATGGTGCAATATGGTGCAACCGGAGGGGCTGTACGGCCATTACTCGCGAGGCGCGGTCGCCGGGTCAGCCGCCCCGTCCGCCCATCGGAGCAGGAGCTCCGCAGTGAGCGCGTCGGCGGGCTCGAAGACGATGCCGTGCTCCAGACCCCACATGGCGGCGTACGTGCGGTAGGCCTCCACGGCGTCCCACGCGCCGGGCTCGATGGGGGTCAGGACGTCGCAGCCGCCGTCGCCGTGCTGGACGATGCGAACGACCGGGATGCCATCGTGGGTGAGGACTGCGTCGACCCACACCCCGCGCGTCGCGACTCCGCACCGGACTGCGGTCAGTGCGTACGGACAGCCTGCAGGCAGCGGTAGCGGCAGCGCAGAGTCATAGGCCAAGTGGCGGCTCCTCGGGGTCGGGGTTGGGTTGGGGGTAGAGCGCGTCGAGAGCCGCTCGCATGCCGGCGACCGTCACCTCGCCCGCGACGTAACGTCCAGCGAGTTCGGCCAGCCACGGGTCGTGCGCGTGGCCGGCCAGGCGGGCGGTGACTGCGGCCTCGGTTGCCAGTTGGGCCCGGCGCGCACGGGCACGGGCGTCCGTCACGGGACCTCCACGGTGGTGCGCTCACGCTCGAGCGCCCGGTACAGGCTGCTGCGAGCGACGCCGAGGGTGCGCGCGGCTGCGACCACGGAATGGCCCGATGCGACGAGGGTGCGCGCGGCGGTGACCTGCTCGGGCGACACGGCGATGGGGCGCCCACCCACGCGGCCCCTGGCACGAGCAGCAGCGAGGCCGGACCGCGTGCGCTCGATGAGGATGTCCCGCTCGACCTCCGCGAGAGCAGCACACAGCGCGAGGATGACCTTGCCCATCGGCCCCGCACCGGGGCTTGTGTCGATGCCCTGGGTGAGACTGCGGACGCCGATGCCCCGCGCGGCGAGGTCCTCCACGAGCGTCACGACCCCCCGCATGGTGCGTCCGATACGGGAGAGCTCGGTGACGACGATGGTGTCGCCCTCACGCGCGTAGTCCAGCAGCGCCGCGAGTTCCGGCCGGTCCATCCGCGCCCCACTGACACCGACGTCGGTCCAGATGCGGGTGCACCCAGCCGCTCGCAGGTCATCTGCCTGCCGGTCGACACCACCGGTCTGCTGAGCCGTACTCACGCGGGCGTAACCCAGAAGCGCCATCGGCGCTCACCTCCCCGTACCAGCCAGGCGGGTCCCGGCGTCGGGGACCAAGTCCTACCGGTGCCCACCCACAAACGCCCGCAGGCACGTATTGGGTAGGCGGGGTTTCGGTCAGTGTTATTGGCACACGGCGTCACGCTCGACCGACGACCCCGCGAACGCCCCGTTCCCGCTACCCGGTAGCGGTCGTTTGTGGGAAGCGTGAGCCCACTCGTGTGCGATTGTGGACAACACCGCTCATACCGGATCGGACCTCGCTAACCTCGGCCCATGGTCGGGGGGCAACCAGCAGGGCAAGGATTCAGAGCCGACGTCGACGAGCTGCATCGCGTGCCGGGCAAGCTGCTAGACCAAGCGCACGACATCACCGACGTGCCGCTCATGCCCCGGCGGGCTGAGTACGGCGAGGCCGAGCTCGTCGCTGCCGCCGACCGGTGGGTGCGCGCGTGGGAGAAGGGTGCGGTCGTGCTGCGCGAGGAGATCGTCAACGTCGCAGGTGCCGTACAGGACTGCGCGACGTCCTACGACCAGGTCGAGCAGATGCTGAAGGCCCGCATGGTCGAGGGCATCTCGATCGTCGACATCGCAGCCGGGTGCCGGGCGGACCTCCAGTGGGGGTGAGCGAGCTCGCGACCGCCACGTGCGGCGCCGACCTGATCGCCGGAGACCCTGGCGCGCTGCGTCTGGACGCCGTCACCCTCGAGGCCCGTGGCCGGCTGTACGGGCGGATCGCCGGCATGAGGATCGACACGTCGTGGGAGGGCGAGGCCGCCGACCGGTTCCGAGGCCAGCTCGGCGTGACGGTCCGCAAGGCGGAGGTCGCCGAAGCCATCGCGCACGGGGCCGCTGCGGCACTGCGCGGGTACGCCGAGGTGCTGGAGTGGGCGCGCGAGCAGGCCGAGGGCGCCCTGGCGCTGTGGCGCTCCGGCGACTACTGCATCCCGCCGACCGGGACCGGCCTGGACCGCACCACGCTGACCCCCGAGCAGGTCAGCGCACAAGCCGCAATCGACTCGGTCCGCGCGTCCGTGCGTGCGGCCGCTCGGGACACCGCCAAGGCGCTGAACACCGCCGCCGACGAGGGCCCGGACGGGCTGTTCGCCGAGTGGTGGAAGCCGTTCGTCAGCACGGTCTCGGGCCCCCCGGACAACCCGTGGCACTGGGACCAGTACGCCGGCTGGCAGGAGCTGTCCCAGGCCGTGTTGCTGCCTCCCATCCCGGCAGGGGTGCGGAAGGTCCCCGCGGTCGAGCTCGGCGAGGCGACCCACAAGCAGTACCGGGAGACGTTCTACAGGGCGCACCCCGAGCTGGAGCGGGGCCGCTACTGGGTGCACCACGCGATCGAGCAGACCGTCCTGCGGGATTACCCGGGGTTGTTCACCGAGGCGGAGCTGCACTCGCTCGGTAACCTTCGAGGCATCCACAAGGACGTCAACAGCGAGATCCACCTGAGCAAGATCCGGCGGATGTGGAACCGGTTCTACGACGAGCACCCGGCTGGCAGCGGGGTCACGCGGCAGGACTTCCTGGACTACGCCCGCCGCATCGACCAAGAGCTCGGCAGCAGCTTCACACCACCCGTGGTGCCATGACGAGGAGACAGATGCCCGCCTACCAGATCGAGCCGTCCGTGCCCGGGTC